>JAAHTG010000315.1_pt1 | contig 44699 bp, 39 predicted proteins | sample 6116081 | NCBI WGS metagenome assembly JAAHTG01 (sample SAMN13939989, study PRJNA603662) | sponge metagenome | isolation source: marine sponge | host: Mycale hentscheli | place: New Zealand | collected 2005 | reverse complement strand
TTCACAGTTGTAGTACCAGATGAAAGTTGATACTTTTTCAGCAGACCCTAATTATCCTTGACCGATATTTGGAGTCGATTTAGTCGGGAGCCAAGACGGAATTGGGGCGGCAATAGTGGATCTTTCACCTATGAATCGGCAACGAATTTTACCTTCAATTTATCAACAAGCTTTAAGCAATTTATCTAGCATTAATTTTGCTCATCCTCGTGATTTACCAAAGTGGGGAGATATTTTTTCTCAATTTTGTTTATTTGCCCGTTTAGCTGATTATCAAGAAGAAGAACTTTTTCTCGATCGCGTTAATGATATTTTAAATCTACACTGTCAAATTGCCACTTCTACACCTGCGGTAATATCTGAGATTGAAGAAGACGAAATTTTGTCAGCACAGCATTATTACTGCAATAAACAGCAACAGAATGATAAAACCAGAAGGGTTCTAGAAAAGTCTTTAGGTGAAGTCTGGACTGATCGATATATGAGTAAAATGTTATTTGATTTTCCCTATGTTCATTAATAAACCAACCTTATAAAATTAGTAACCATACCCTATGTGCAACTGAATTGTGACCATTGATTTTAAAAGCTTTTAAAAATCAATAAATTTAAATTTTTTTCTGAAAACCTAATTCTTTCGTTTTAAGTTGCACACCAAGTATTATGGATAATATTTCAGTTATGTAAAGATGATTGCCCAATTTCTTAAATCCTTTTAAGAAAAGTATCCTTGAGTTACAATGATTTAAGCTTTGTTAATCTTTTTTAAGAATTATGGAAGGATTAGAGTCATTTCCAGAAAAAAAATTATTTCAAGCTATATTTGAAAATTCTTTTGAAGCCATTATGATTGTCGATGATCATGATTGTTTTGTAGAAGTTAATAGTTGTGCTTGTAATTTATTTGGTTGTACAAAAGAAGAATTATTAGGACGATCGATTTTCGATTTTTTAATTGGTACTTTAAATAGTAACAATAAGGAACGAATTCAAATTCGCTATCTCGATGGTAAAAATAAAACCTTAAAATATAAACTGGTTAAGGATCTATTACCGAATTATAAACTGTTAATTCTCACAGATATAACTCAACTTAAACTAGCTGAAGAAGAACTTCACCGTCAACATCAAAGAGTCAAATTATTTTCTGAAGTTACCTTTAAAATTAGTCAAGCCCTTCAACTTGAAGAGATTCTCCAGACTGCTGTTACCGAAGTACAAAGAATCCTCAAAGCCGATCGAGTGCTGATTTACCAACTTTTTGCTAATGGTACTGGTATGGCAATTAGCGAAGCTGTTTTACCTAATTGTCGCCCTGTTTTAGGTGTTGAGTTTCCTGAAGAAGTTTTTCCTGAAGAATACAGAGAACTTTATGAAAAAGGAAGAGTAAAAGCGATCGCTGATGTAGAAAGTCAACAAGCTAATTTAATTGATTGTCTGATCGAATTTCTCCACGAATGGAATGTAAAAGCTAAATTAATCGTACCCATATTACAAAATCTGAATCCCAAAAAAGGCAAAGGAAAAAGAACGCCCAAACTTTGGGGTTTGTTAATTGCTCATCAATGTACAAATACTAGGCAATGGCAAAACTTTGAGTTGGAATTAATGCAACAACTAGCCGCTCAAATTGGCATTGCTTTATCTCAAGCCGAGTTAAGAGGAAATTTAGAAGAATTAGTCGCCCAGCGAACAGCAAAATTAAGAGAAGCCAACCGCAGTTTACAAGAAGAAATTAACGATCGTCAAAAGGCGGAAGCCGCCTTGCGTCGTAGCGAAGAAAAATTGAGTTTGATTGCTAATGGTATACCAGTTTTAATCGCTTATGTTGATAAACACCAATCTTATCGTTTTAATAATCAAGCTTACCAAAGATGGTTCGGATTTTCTCCTCACAAAATTTACGGTTCTCATTTGAAAGAAGTTCATGGCAAAGAAGAATACCAAAAAATGAAACAGTATATTGATAAAGTTTTATCAGGAGAAACAGTAACCTACGAAAAAGATATGACTTTTCAAGATGGGAATATTCACACTGTTAATGTGACCTACATACCCCATATTCATAAACAAAAAAAAGCGGTTATCAAAGGATTTTTTGCTCTGACTAGTGATATTAGTGATCGAAAAGCGATCGAAAGAATGAAAGATGAGTTTATTTCTGTAGTTAGTCACGAATTGCGAACTCCTTTAACTTCGATTCATAGTTCTCTGAAAATTTTAGCCACAGGAAAACTGGGTAATCTTTCCCCGAAAGGACACAGAATGCTTACCATCGCTGACGAACAAACTGATCGCCTCGTTCGCTTAGTTAATAACGTTCTTGATTTACAAAGTATCCAATCAGGCAAAGTCAAAATGAACAAAAAAGCCTGTCAGGCAAATGAATTAATGCTTGAAGCTTGTCAGGCGATGCAGACTATGGCCAATGAAAGAGGAGTCACATTATTTAGTCAAACAGTCAATTTTCTGGTGTGGGCTGACTATGACTATATAGTTCAAACTTTAACCAATTTGTTGAGTAATGCGATCAAGTTTTCTCCACCAGAAAGCATGATTTTTCTATCTGCAAGTGTTGAATCCATCGAACAAAAAGAAAAAAGACAGACATCGATCAACTATGTCACCTTTAAAGTCAGAGATCAAGGACAAGGTATTCCTCTAAACCAACTAGAAACAATTTTTGAGCGTTTTCAACAAGTTGATTCTTCTGATTCTCGTAAAAAAGGAGGTACAGGTTTAGGATTAACAATTTGCCGTCAGATTATCGAAGGGCATGGCGGCAAAATTTGGGCTCAAAGTTGTTTAGGAAAAGGTAGTACTTTTTATTTTACTCTGCCCTTATTAATTAATAAAGGAGGTTCATTCGATGAGTGATAAATGTATTTTACTAATTGATGACGAAGAAGCAATTCGAGAAGTTGTCCAAATAGGGATTGAAATTGAAGTTGGTTGGCAAGTTTTGATTGCTTCTTCGGGAATAGAAGGAATTGCGATCGCTGAAAATCAACAGCCCAATGCCATTCTTTTAGACGTAATGATGCCAGAAATGGACGGAATAAAAACTTTATCTAATTTGAAAGCGAATTCTCAAACTCAATTAATTCCAGTGATTTTTCTGACAGCTAAAACCCAGGCAGCAGACAAAAAACAGTTTCAAAATTTAGGGGTAGCTGGTGTCATTACCAAACCATTTAACTCTATGACTTTAGCCGGTAGAGTGAGCAAAATGTTGAATTGGGATAAGTAAACTAACCATAGGAGTTAAAACAGAATGTTTTATTTTATACCGAGATTAAAAATGTAAACCCTAAAAACTTTTTTATCAATAAGCAAAGAAGATAATTTAATTTTTAATTATGTTTTTTCAAATCTTTAATACTACTTCTAAACTTGATACTCAATTTTCAATATTTTCAATTGCCATATGTCCTTGATAAGTCCTAATTAATTTAAAACTAATGAGAATATTACTAGTTGATGATGATGAAATTTTAATTGATGTACTTCAAAAAACTCTGGGTGAAAAAAACTATAACTTCGATGCCGTTTTTAATGGAGAACATGGATGGACTTATGGTTCTACCTATAATTATGATTTAATTATCCTTGACTGGTCTTTACCTAAACTCGATGGAATTAGTTTATGTAAACGTTTTCGTTCTTATGGCTATAAGATGCCCATTATCTTATTAACTGCTCGTCATAGCAATCAAGAAAAAATTATGGGATTAGATGCAGGAGCGGATGATTATCTGTGTAAACCATTTAATGTAGAAGAATTAGGGGCAAGAATAAGAGCGTTATTACGTCGTTCAAATTTTAATCCTGTGCCTGTATTACAATGGGGTGATTTACAATTGGATACTTGTAGTTGTCAAGTGACTTACAAAGGAGAATTAATTTTATTGACGAGTAAAGAATATCAATTGCTAGAACTGTTTATGAGCCATAGTCAAGAGGTTTTTAGTATTGAAGATATTATCGAAAATCTTTGGTCATCAGTAGAATATCCATCAGAGGCAACAGTGCGATCGCATCTGAGATATTTACGACAAAAATTAAAGTTAGTGGGTATATCAGAGGATCCCATTGAAACTTTACGGGGTAGAGGATATTGTCTAAAATCTTTACCTCAAGATCATAATTTGGCAGACAATTTTCTATCTTGTCCCATCGAAGATAGACAAACATTACCAGAGATGTTTCAAAAGCAAACTCGACATCTAGCCGCTTTGGCGACTGCTTGGGAAAAATATCGACACCAAAGTAATCAGCAGTTGAACACTTTACAAGAAACTCTACAGGCGTTAAAAGCAGGCGAATTGACTCATAATAAAAAAGAAGAAGCTCGATCTATCGCTCATAAATTGGCTGGAACAGTGGGTATTTTTGGCTTTGACGAAGGTTCTAATTTAGCTAAAGATTTAGAACAACTGTTACACCACAATATTGAAGATGATACCCAACAAGTATTGCAATTTGAAAATATTTTAAATGATCTACAAATAGAATTAACTACTGAAGACAATTTATTTAATCAAATATCGGGACAAATAACAGAAAATTCTCCTTTGTTATTAATTATTGATGATGATCAACAATTTACTCGATTGTTAAAACAAAAAGCTATTCATGAAGGAATGCGTACCAAGATCACTTCTTCTATTCAGTGGGCAAAAAATTGGCTTAAAAGTTTAAAAAGTTACGAATTTCCTAATGTTGTTTTCCTGAGATTATCTTTTGCTGAATCTACATCCGATTCTATATATGTGGAGGAGAATTTGTCTTTAATTACAGAACTAAATTCTTTCAGCCCATCAATACCAGTGGTGATTATGGCTGATCGCGATCGCTTTTTCGATCGACTATTAGTTGCTCAACATGGTGGTACTTTTTACCTCAAACAGCCAGTAACTCCCGAACAAGCGATTAATTTTTGCCAACAAGCCCTTCAACGTTCTACTTTAGGTAAAAAAGTTATGGTAGTTGATGATGATGTGGAATTATTAAGATTTTTACCTTCTCAACTCCAACCTTGGGGATTTAAACTCACAACACTAGATGATCCTCGACAATTTTGGGATGTACTTCAAGCAGTTAATCCTGATTTACTCTTACTAGATATTGAAATGCCTTACTTGAGCGGAATTGAATTGTGTAAAGTCCTTCGTAGTCATCCTTACTGGTACAAATTACCAATCTTATATATCAGTATTTATACTGATCGAGATGTTATTGCCCAACTGTTAACCAGCGGTGCTGATGACTTTGTCCAAAAACCTCTTGGAGGCAAACAACTTGCTAATATTATTCTTCATCGTCTTGAAAGAAGTCAGGTATAAGTCAAACAATTAACAATTAACAATTATTCAAAATTTAAAACTTGTAAGGTATTTAAACTATTATCACTAACACCTGTAACCACACCTCCGAGATTGATAATCTTGGTCAGATAATTTAAAGCTTCGATCGAAATCACTTCTCCTGCCATAATCAAAGGAATACCAGGAGGATAAGGACAAATAGTTTCACCACTAATTTGATTTACAGCCAAATCCTTACTGACAATTTTTTTATCTGTCCAAAAAGCCTGACGAGGAGTTAATTTTAATTGAGATGCAGGTAATATTGGTAAACAAAAATAAGATTTGTAATCACATTTAGCAAAAGTTTTCAGTTGTTGAAAAGCCTCAATTAATCGATCGATATCTTCTTGTGTGTTACCAATAGAAATAATGAAAGTCAGATTTTGCAACGAAGGTAATTCGCAAGTAACCCCTAATTGTTCATTAAAAATCTCATCAGCTTCATAACCACTCAAGCCCAACTGACTAACATTAACAGTCAATCTAGTCTGATCCAAATCACAGAAACTTGATGAACTTTCCTTAAAATCTAAAACGGACAGGTAATCTAATTTAGCCAACTCTTGTCTGGCAATCATTGCCAAATTTAAAGTTCTGCCTAATAAATATTTTCCCTCCATCGCCATTTGTTGTCTAGCACCATCCAAAGAAGCCAACAATAAATAATTAGGACTAGAAGATTGCATCATTTGTAAAGCTTGATTGATACGACTAGGTTTTATTAAAGTACCCTGTAAATGTAGCATGGATGCTTGAGTCATTGCCCCTAATACCTTGTGAGTTGATTGTATTACTACATCTGCCCCTGCTTCTAATGCAGATAAAGGCAATTGGGGATGAAAATAAAAATGTCCACCGTGGGCTTCGTCAACTATTACAGGAATATTATATTGATGAGCCAGATCAATAATCTGGGTCAAATTTCCACAGATACCATGATAAGTAGGAGAAACAAGTAAAATTGCCTTGATATTATTATGAATTTGCAAAGCTTGAGTAATTTGTTCCACAGACACAGCTTCACAAACGTCAAAATCAGAATTATATTTGGGTTCAAGAAAAACTGGTGTTGCCCCTGATAAAACTAAACCAAATATTGCTGACTGATGAACATTTCTCGGTAAAATTATTTTGTCTGTTTCTCCACAAGTACTCAGAATAGCAGCAATGACACCACTAGTTGTACCATTAGCTAAAAACCAAGTTTGATCAGCCCCAAAAGCTTCCGAAGCTAAATCATGAGCTTCTTTAATTACTCCTTCAGGAGCGAATAAATTATCTAATTCAGGTAATTCGGGTAAATCTGCACGAAAAACTTGACTACCCATTAATTCTTGTAATTGCTTACTGATGCCATTACCTTTTTTATGACCTGGTACGTAAAAAGGTGCTTCTTGTCTATCAGCTAATATTTTTAATCTCTTAATTAAAGGAGTTTCTATTTGTTTGTTATTCATTCTTTGTTTCTCACTAAATCTTGGCTGATTAACTGAGAAAAATCATAAGCGATAATCTTTCAGAATAAACTTAAAACTTAAAATAGCAAAAAAATCAGTGATTAAATTTTTTGAGAATGACCAGAAACATAAGGATACAAGTCTCTTCTTTTAAGAAGAAAAGAAGAAAAATTAAAATCTAAATTTCAAGCCTCCAACTTCAGCGGTCGGTAATTTTCACCGAAGACTTGGGAAGTAGGGATTCATCTCAATTCTCAATTCTGAATGACGTTGTTGCTAGTTAATCATAAACAAATAATCATGACAATTATTTTAAAGAAGAGATTGAATTTAAATAAAGGGTTGACAAAATAATTAACTGACAGCGTATCTAAATTAGGTAAAAGATACTTCTTATTTGAGTAAAGTTATCTCTTAAATGCTGTTTTGAATACAACAACGTCCGAAAATTTAAGCATTCTTGAATAGTTGCTTCATTACATTATCTTTAACCATCATTTGCCGAAACACTTCAATTAAATAATCTTGAGCTTGTTCCCTACTCAAATCTTTTACTTGATCTTTGAGTACTTGTAACTTGAATTTTTGTTCTAAGGTAAGACTGGCTGACATATCCATATCATTCACTCCTTAATAGGCCTAGTTGTTTAAGATTAACATACAGACATTAAAACGTCAACTTTGTCAACTTTTCTGTTCAATTTGTTACATTTTTTAATTATTATTTTGAATACCGATAATTTATTGAAATCAAAAATCAGCTAAAAGTATTGTTATATCTAGTTTTTCGGTAAAATAAAATTCTCAAAAACAAAAATAAGGTTATCTAAAGTTGACAAAATTTTTGGGCTATTTTAATCATTTCATTTACGATTAGAATAGATTAGATTTATTTATAGCATTATTTTCTAATTGTGAGGAATATTTTATTGTTCCCTAACTTATCGATCGAATAATTCTTAATGGATGAATAAAATTTCAATTTTTTAATCATCTTACTCAGTATATTTATTTCAAGATTCAATAATTTATGGCGGTCAAAAACATTATGACATTAAAGAAATATTTACCACTGCTTTTTTCTACAATATTTATCTATGGAGGAATAAGTACTTCATTCTTACCCGAAGCTTTAACAAATACTTCATCTGCTTTGACGATCGCACAAAATAATGTCAATGGTCGTAATGTAACGGAGGTAAAATATGGCAATTCAGGAGGATTTTTTCGACAACAGTCAGATGGTTCTTGGATTGAAAAAAATGCTGATGGACAATTTACTTTTAAAGAAACAGGTAGAGATGATGGATCTGTATATTTAACCAAATCCGATGGTCTAAAAATACAACTTGATCTTCGTAATAAAGCAGTAATTTGGGTGGGAAAAGGTAAACTTTATACCATTACAAGCTTTTCTAGTAGCAATGTTGCCACAACAACTAATCGTCCAGCAGAAAAGATACAGTTTTCGATTCTCAATTACAATGCCATGTTGTTAGATAGTACAACTTTTCCTAACCACAAACAAAAATTCCGTGCTGGTGCCATACCCAAAGCCATTCAAAAAAATGGGACGTGGGATGTAATTGTTATCAACGAAGCATTTCTCAACTCAGCACGACAAACCTTGCAAGGAGGACTCCTTCTAATTGGCTATCCATTTCTGACTAAAGTAGTTGACAAAAGTGGAAATTTGGATGATGGAGGTGTTTTCATCCAAAGTCGCTTACCGATATTAGCCACTGATATGTTAGTTTTCAATGATTGTAGTGGTAGTGATTGTTTATCCAATAAAGGTGTGATGTATGCGAAAGTGCAAAAAAATAGCCGAATAATTCATATTTTTGGTACGCATCTTCAGTCAAGTCGAGGAAGAAAAGAAGCACAAGTAAGAACTAAACAACTGCGACAACTTAATAGTTTTATCAAAAGTAAAGCTCCCAATGCCAAGGCTAAAAATGAAATAATAATTGTTTCTGGAGATCTTAATTTCGATCCAAAACTAGATGGTAATGAATATGTAAATGCTCTGTCAACATTAAATGCTAGTCTTTATGGTAATCGCCCCTCTGGATATACTTTTGATCCTAAAAACAATTCAGTAGCAAAATATCGATATAAAGGAGAAAAACAAGAGTGGTTAGATTACATTTTTGTCGGCAAAAACGGAGCGATGCCATCTAATGTCAGTTATAGTGTGATGAAGTTTAAAAATTCGACAACTTATAACATGCCTGCCGTGGGAGATCCTTTAGGAGTATTTGATAAGGGAACTAATCATCGAGATTTATCTGACCATTATGGATTATCTGCAAAATTTAATTTCTAATCTTAATTCAAGTCTGAAGCAATCTGGGAATGCTCAACATTGAAATGATTACTTTCAAAGTGCGGTCATGGAAAGGTTAACACTAGGAGATCGCACTCGTTGATCTAAGCTGAGAGTATCATCTTTGATCATTAAAAATATAGCTATAATGAGATTAAATTTACTTAAATTATTAGAACAAATATTTTTTATGCAGTTAAAAGAAAAATACGTAACTGATAATGAGGGGAATAAAATAGCTGTTCTTCTCGAAATAGAGGAATATCAAAAGTTATTAAATGCGTTAGAAGAATTAGAATCGGCGTTGCTGAATTAAGATATGAAACGATAGGGAATCGGTAGATCCTTAAATTTTAGATAATGAATTAGTAAACGAAAATGATTTAATATCTATCAATCAGGGAGAAAACATCACGATAAATGTTTTAGCTAACGATAGCGATTCTGATGGTACATTAAAACCTACTAGTACATCGCACCATAAATACTTGAGATTATAATTGAGCAAGAAAATAGTAAATTGTTTAATAGAGAAATATGCCCAGAACAGCTAAAGCAATTCAGCTTTTGCCAAAAGAACAAGAACTTCTCGCTCAATTATGTCGCAGTCGAGAAATAAACCACAGCTTAGTTTTGAGAAGTAAAATTATACTCAAAGCATCCGAAGGATTAGACAACAAAACCATTAGTCAAAATTTAAGGTTATCGCCAGAAACTATTGCTAAATGGAGACAAAGATGGCTCGAGAATTATTCCCAGTTGCAAAGATTTATAACTGAACCTCACAAATGGAAAGAAATAGTCAAAAAAATCTTGGCAGATAGACCTCGAAGTGGAAGTCCAGGAAAGTTTGAAGCCGAGCAAATATGCCAAATAATCCCATTAGCATGCCAAACTCCGGCTGAATATTTAAGTCATTGGACCAGAAAAGAACTTGTCCGAGAAACAATTAAGCGAGGTATTGCTGAGAATATTTCTGCAACTACCATTGGTCGTTTTTTAAAATCGGGGAGAATTAAAGCCTCATCGAAGTAAATATTGGTTAAACCATGAAGTAGAAGATGAGAAATTATTTAGAGAACAAGTCAGGAGAATTTGTAAGTTATATCATCAAGCACAAGAGCTAGAGGAAAAAGGAGTCCATATTAAACTATGGTTATGATTTGAAAAGAAGATTGAGCAAAGTCTTAAGTTTAAATCCTGATCATGATGATGGAATTCGTTTATTAAAACGTTATCGTGAATTAAAGGAAAACCTGTTTTTATTTTTGGAAGACAGTTCCATACCGCCAACAAATAATAGTAGTGAACAAGCAATCAGGATGAGTACAGTGTTCCGAAAAGTGACCAATGGTTTTCGTTCTGATTGGGGAAAAGATTTATTCGCCGCAGTTCGTTCGGTAGTGAATACAGGTGTTCGTCAAGGTTTAACTGCTTATGAGGCTATCTTTAAAGCACTTTCTCCTAATCCTTCTCTTTTTACCCCTAGTTGAGTAATTACAAAATATTTAGGTCTTAAAAATATTTTGTTCCTTATTCAAATATTCGTTTATGATTCCTCATTTTCTTGTTCCTCTTCTTCGTCATTCTGATCAGAAGGAGGCACTAAAGCGATGGTTGCGATCGCATCATCTTTATCCAGTTTTTGAATAATCACACCACTAGCATTACGAGACTGTAAAGAAACAGCATTAACATCGCAACGAACGATAATACCACGAGTAGTAATAATCATAAACTCATCATCACCATTGACAATTCGTAAAGAAGCTAACTCCTCAGTGGCCTTACGGAAACGAATCACTTTAACTCCAATACCCGCTCTTCTTTGTAGACGGAATTGAGATACAGGCACTCTTTTTCCGTAACCGCTAGTAGTTACAGCTAATGCCCAAGGAGCATCTTTGCTAGTATCATTGGTCAATTCTTCACCACTATCATCATCTTGCTCATCATTATCTGCTTGGGCAATATTGGCAACAATCTGTGATGGTAAAATATCCATACTGATAATTTCATCACCCTTGCGTAGTTTCATGGATTTAACACCCTTGGCAGTACGCCCCAGAGAACGTAATTGACTCTTATCTGCATGAAAATGAATAGACATTCCACGACAAGAACCAATTAAGACACTATCTGCTTCGGTGGCGAGTCTTACCCAACGTAATTGATCTGATTCTTCTAAAGATATCGCAATCAAACCATTACGACGAATGTTACGGAAAGCATAGAGACTTGTTTTCTTAATAAAACCTTTTTTGGTTAGCATTATCAAGTATTCCTGTTCGTTAAATTCGCTTACAGGGATAATCGAGGTGATTTTTTCATCTGAAGAGATAGGTAATAGTTGGAGGATGGGTACTCCTCTTGCTGTACGAGAACTAGAAGGAATTTGATAGGCACTCAAGACATAAACAACACCTTTGTCACTGAAAAATAGAACACTATCGTGATCACATCCTGTCAAAAAATGTTCAACAACGTCATTATCCTTAATTTTCGCTCCCGACTTACCTCTGGTAGCACGATTTTGTGCCTCAAAAGTATTAACCAACATTTTTTTCAAATAGCCTTGTTGGGTTAATAAGATCATCACCTGCTCGTTAGGGATTAAATCGATATCAACTAAGTCACCTTCTCCTTGAACAATTTCTGTACGACGAGGAGTCGCATAGGTGTCTTTGATGCTTTGTAATTCTGTTTCGATAATTCCATAAATTCTTTCTTCACGGGCAAGAATATCTTTTAAGTCTTCGATTTCCTCCATTAAACTTTGATGTTCTGCTTCTATTTTCTCTGCTTCTAAGGCGGTTAAACGACGCAGTTGCATTTGTAAAATAGCATCAGCTTGAGTTGTGGATAACTCAAAATCAGTAATTAATTCTTCTTTGGCTGAAGCCGTATCTGCCGCACCACGAATTAAGCGAATTACCGCATCAAGATTACTCAAAGCAATTAATAAACCTTGTAACAGATGGTCTCTTTGTTCTGCTTTGCGTTTTAAATATTGGGTACGTCTAGTAATCGCTTCGACACGGAAATCAAGAAATACTCGTAAAAACTGACGGATAGTTAATAATTGTGGTTCATTGTTGACTAATGCCAACATATTTGCCCCAAAATTACTTTGAATGGCAGTTTGTTTGTAGAGGTTATTTAAGACGACTGTAGGGTAAGCATCTCTTTTTAATTCTATAACAATTCTCATACCATTGCGATCGCTTTCATCACGAATATCAGAAATACCATCAATTTTTTTATCGTTGACTAAATCAGCAATTTTTTCGATCAATGAGGCTTTATTTGTCTGATAAGGTAATTCGGTAACAATAATAGCTTCTTTATCCTGTCTACCCGGTGCGCTAACAGTTTCAATCGTCGCCACACCCCGCATGGTGATTGAACCTCTACCTGTGGTATAGGCATCTTTTGCCCCTTGACGACCTAATATCTGAGCTCCCGTGGGAAAGTCAGGAGCAGGGATATATTGCATTAATTCGGTATCCGTCACTTCAGGATTATGAATCATGACGGTTGCACCATCAATCAATTCTCCTAAGTTATGAGGAGGTATATTGGTTGCCATACCCACAGCAATACCCGTAGCACCATTCAATAACAATTGAGGCACTCTGGCTGGCAAAACTACTGGCTCTTGTTGTGAACCATCAAAAGTGTCGATAAAATCAACGGTTTCTGCTTCAATATCTCGTAATAAACCATCGAAAGATAAAGCCTGTAAACGACACTCGGTATAACGCATTGCCGCGGGAGGATCATTATCGATACTACCGAAATTTCCGTGACCTGAAATGAGAGGATTACGCATGGAAAAATCTTGAGCCATCCTCACTAAAGCATCGTACACTGCTGTATCACCGTGAGGATGATATTTACCTAACACTTCACCTACTACCCTCGCACATTTACGAAAAGGACGATCAGCGGTCAAACCTAATTCATACATGGCATAGAGGATGCGACGGTGAACTGGTTTAAGCCCATCTCTGGCATCGGGTAATGCTCTACCAACAATTACGCTCATGGCGTATTCGAGGTAAGACTGAGACATTTCGTTGGTCAGATTAGTCGGTACTATGCGTTCTTGGCTAAAGGTCATATTTGATATTTGATATTTAACAATTGATATTTGATAATGAATTTTAGAGAGCAAGTTACATTCGTGCTACTCTATGTTTTCATTCCTAGGATTCAGATACGAATCTGAGATATTGATAGCTCCTAACAATTAAGCCTTTAAGACTAATATTTTCAGTCTTAATTTTAGCATATTTTTAGTTGTTTTCTAGTAAAAATATAAGCTTTATGCAGTTGATTACTGATACTTTAAAAAGTAAATTTATTTTAGCTTTTTAATTTAATAGTTAAAATGTTTTTTTATCTGTTTATTATTAGTGGTAAAAAGTCTTAATTTTATCTTGAATTACTTGTTTTAAATAATCTTATCAAAGGATAATATAACTTAGACTTCTATGTTTTTTAATCAGTAAATTGAGAAATATTAGGTATAATGACTTAATAAAAATTGTCTATCTAACCTAAGATCAAAGGTCATCAGAGAATCTTTAACTAAGAAGATGAAAACAGTAATAAGATCGAATCGTAAATATTGATCATCTTCAAAAAGAATAATTTATCAGAATAAATGAGTAATTTTGTCAAAGTTTTAGATGAATCTAAATTAACTCGATCGATGTGGTTACTATGGATTTTATCAGCAGGATTAATCGCCCTCGATGGTTTTGATTTTTTTATTATTGGAATTGCTTTACCTTTTTTAGAAAAAGACTTTAATTTGTCTTCTACTCAAATTGGTTCAATTGCTGTTGCTGCGATCGCAGGTTCGTTAATAGGCTCATTAGTTTTAGGCCCCATTACAGACAAAATTGGCAGACAAAAAATGCTGTTAATTGATGTATTCATTTTTATAGTTGCTAGTGCAGGAACTGTTGTTGCTTGGGACGCATATTCATTGATTTTCTTTCGCTTTTTAGTGGGCATTGGTATTGGGGCAGATTATCCCATTACCGTCTCTTATATCACCGAAAATGTCCCCTCCCGCTTACGAGGAAAAATGGTTATTGGTGCATTCACTTTTCAGGCAGTTGGTGCTTTGTTGGGTGCATTAACAGGAATTATTACTATTGAATGTTGTCAAATTTTTCTACCAACTACAAGTCTATTTATCGTTCAATATGGTTGGCGATTTATATTTGCAATTGGCTTATTATTTGCCATTTTAATTGGTATTTTTCGCTTACAATTTTTATTAGAAAGTCCTATTTATCATATTGCTAGAGGAGAATATCAAGAAGCTCAATTAGCGGCAACAGAATTGTTAGGAAAAAAGATTAAAATAACTCCTAAAACTGATCCACAACCTCAAAATAAAAAAGTTAATTATACTGATTTATTGTCATCTAAATACTTGAAAAATACTCTGTTAGCTTCTGTTCCTTGGTTTCTTCAAGATATAGCAACCTATGGTATTGGGATCTTTACTCCCACGATTATTGCTACTTTAGCTTTTCAAAGTCAGGATGATTTTTTATTACGTCAAGTACATTTGGCTCAAGGTTCTGCGATCGTCGATATTTTTTTAATAATTGGTTTTTTAATAGCGGTTTTATTTGTAGACAAAATTGGTCTATTTGCTTTACAAATAATTGGTTTTTTAGGAATGGCAATCGGACTTTATTTACTAGCAATATCAGGAAATAATAATTTGCTAGAAACTCATAATTTAATTTTCATTTTTTCAGGTTTTTTCCTCTTTAATTTATCCATGAATGCAGGACCTAACGCTACCACTTTTTTGTTATCTGGAGAAGTATTTCCTACGGCAATTCGTGCTAGTGGTGCAGGTTTATCCGCTGGTATCGCTAAAAGTGGAGCCGTTGTCGGGGTTTTTCTGTTACCAATATTGCAAGAGAAAGTGGGACTATCAATCTTGTTGTATAGTTTAGGGGCTTTTTGTATTATCGCGGCAATTCTTACTTATCTGTTAAGAGTAGATATAGCGAAGGATAAAGATTAAAGTCTAGGCATAGCAATACTTTCAGAAATAATCAATGTCCTAATCAACCCATTTTCTGCTATATATTGTCGAATAATAGATCAGAGCCAAACAAAACATAGTAAGGGACAAAGATAAATCTGATAAAATCTTGGTTTGACTCACCAATTCATTTTTGGCGATCGCACTAATATAAAATTCTATTAAGAAAGGGTGCAAAACTTACACCCTAATTTCTAATACAAATAAAAAGTTAATCAAACATTAGATACTTTTGTTCGTGATCTCAAAAATTTGTTTTCCATTCTAGTCATTAAAGCAAAAGGAAACCCAGCTTTTTTGTATAAGTGAGAAGGAATATTAGCCTTAATTTGTTCATGAAATTCTGGTAGCTCACTCCAATGACGACCATATTGAATATGATGAGCAGTATGATATCCCAAGTTACAAGTAAAAAAGTTATACCAGCGATCAGTAATATTATAAGTTGCTTGGTAAGGATCTTGATCATCTAATCCCGCATGATGATCATAAGTCACATAAACTGTCATAAGTAATAAAAAAACCATGGGAATTCTGAAAATAATGACAGTGTTAACCCAATTAATCCAAGATAATAAGGTTAAGACAAATGCCGTCAAGATCATATTTTCGACTAATCTTCGACGAGATTTAGGATGACGTTTCCCAACTGTTAAGGCGGTAGGATAAGCCATCATCGAAACTTTAATCGTGTATTCAAGCTGAGACATTAATTTACCCTTTCGAGTCTTCCAACCAGATTCATCTTTAGATTGGTCTAAATAATTAACATGATGACCAAGATTGTGGTGTAAAACCCAAAGTTCTCCCACAATTCCTGTATGTAAGCCCATCATTAATTCCAGCAAACGATTTGCCCAAGGGCGATTAAAAAACTTACAATGTTGATGATGATGGTTCCAACTACATATCCATCCTTTGATATTAAGACTAAGGATTGTCCAAGTAATAGGGATTAAAACCGAGGGACTGAACCAGAAAATTAACAAATCAATCCCGAATATTAATAAAATGGCAGTGATTAAATAGTAATCAATTTTTTTTCTAACAAGCATTTCTTAAATCAATAGACAGACACAGACATAGTTTGACAACAAAGATTTCCTTGTTAAAAACTTGTTTAATTTTACAATTACTTGTACCCGCTTGATTACTTAAATAGTTTTTGCTTTGTTATTTCTCTATGCAAAATTAGAATCCATCTCAAATTCATTGAGAAAATTTCTGCTATTTTCGAGTTGATTTTCGATTCAATCATTACTTTTGTCAGTCAATTCCAAGTTTTAAAAGTAATGGTTTACAGATATTTTTTCAATATGACGGATAAATTCTCTTTAGTCTCTGTTGGTGCTTTATCTAAAGGAGTAAAAATAGCTGATTGTAAGGCGGAATGAGCAGGACTAACAAAAGGATTTTCAGTAATTAATCTGATGCTTTCCCTAATCACTTTCTGAGCATTGGTGGCATTTTGATGAAGATTATCAATAATTGTTTCCACGGTGACATGATCATGGTCTGGATTCCAACAGTCATAATCGGTAACGAGAGCGAGGGTTGCATAGGCAATTTCGGCTTCTCTGGCTAGTTTAGCTTCGGTTAAATTGGTCATGCCAATGATACTTGCATTCCAACTACGATAAAGGTTAGATTCGGCTATGGTGGAAAAGGCGGGCCCTTCCATACAAACATAAGTACCACCATGATGTAAGTCAATTTTGGGTAAATCAAGTCTGGTTATGGCTTGGGCTAACACATTACCTAATATGTTACATACTGGATGACCAAAAGCGATGTGAGCAACTATTCCATTGCCAAAGAAAGTTGCTTTTCTATCTTTAGTGCGATCGATAAATTGATCTGGTATAACTAAATCTAGAGGTTTAATTTCAGCTTTTAATGAACCCACTGCCGATGCAGAAATGAGATATTCTACTCCCAATTGCTTTAAACCATAAATATTAGCTCTAAAAGGCAATTCCGAAGGTAATAAATGATGATTTCTACCATGACGGGCTAAAAAAACGACTTCTACTCCATCTAATGTACCGACGATAAAGCTATCGGAGGGTTTACCAAAGGGTGTATTGAGAGTTATTTCTTTGACATTTTCCAAGGCTTCCATTTTATATAAGCCACTACCGCCAATAATACCGATTTTGTAAGTTTCCATATAATTTTTTGTGAATTATTTATTTTATTAGTTTAACAATGCATTGCTAATTCAAGGATAAATTGAGTTTTTTAAATTGAGTATTTATTTTTATAATTTTATTTTAAAAATTATTTTTCCATAAAAGTTAAGCAAAATTGTGTCCCGTTATATTGTTGATTTTGTAACCAAAAATAAGGACTAATCATCGTAATATTGAGATTGATTTTGTCGCATAGTTCTTTGACGATCGCAAGTCCTAAACCACTACCTTTTATCTGTATTGCTTCTTGGAATCCTCGGTAATGTCTTTCAAATATATGAGCTTGATCTTCTAAGGGAATACCATAACCTGTATCAAAAATTTTAATTTGGATTAAGTTATTTTTATTGATGTCTATTTCTATTAAAATTGAACCCTTTTCAGGAGTATATTTAACCGCATTTTCTAGCAAATTATTGATTATTTCAGTTAGAGCTTTTTGATTACTAATTACTAAAGGTAAAGAATTATTTAGATTACGATAAATTTGAATATTTTTTTCGGCGGCAATAATTTCGATGGTTTCAATAATAGGAATGAGAACTTCAATTATGTCAAATTTAGTTAATAATTCTATATGTTCGGTCAAGAAAAAACTAGTGGATTGATTTCCAGCTAGGGTGACAGTATTACTGTGAGGTCGTTGCCATTGTTGATTAAAATCTGTAATTAAATCTTTTAAGCGATCGCTTTCTCGAATTATACTTTGACTAGTATGGTGACTAGGATCATCAGGTAAAATAGTTCTTAACAACAATTTAGCAAACGTACGAATAGCAGTAAGAGGATTTTTTAGTTGATGAAGAAAATCATCCAAATGCTCATTTTTTAAATCTTGTAACTCTTGTAAATTATTATATTTAGTTTCTAATACTTGTTGTTTTTGTTCGAGTAAACGAGCAATGGCTAAAGTTTGGGCCATTTCCTTGATTTTTAAAATTTCATGGGATTGCCAAGACTGATTTTTTCTGGTAGTAGCGAGTAAACCAAAAACAATATCTTCATACATTAGGGGTAAAACTAATTGATTGGATGCATCGCTATTAATCTCTTGCTCGGAAAAAATTTGTTCTTCCAAAGTATTATCCAATACGTCAATCACCCCTTCATTTATTAACGTTTGAGAAAAAGAAGGCAATAAATTGTTTTCTGATGTACGAGAAGAATCAGGATAAACGATAATTGGAATCAATTTAGGTTCTTGATGATAATTATCCGTTAAATAAATTGCAGTTTCCTGTACAACAAAATCATGAAATAGTAAACTTAATTGAGCTTCACAAAGATTAATAAATTCATTACTCACTCTAATACCTTCATATTGAGGCATAATATTATTCCCAATTAAGTAATCAAAAAAACTAACAAATTCTAAAATTTGGTGATTTTAACCTTCATTATATAGCGTTTCTCAGATTTATGAACCGTAGATAATTTGTTTGCAATAATTATTAAAAAAGTATTTTAAACGTACACAGATAAAAGTTTACATCGATCAATAGGACAATAGAAAAGAAATATATAATTGATTTTAATTTAGTTAATTAGTCGATCGATTAATAGTAATTTTGAATTCATATTTATTATTTTTGGATTGGTTCTAATTGATTTGTTTTTTCTGTTAAACCATATTTGTTCATCAATTTAACAATTACCCAAGAAGAAATAATTCCGATAATTAAACCAATACTGATAAGAACAGTAAATAATTTTTGCATGGTTTTTTTCGTTTGTGGGGATATAGGTTTATCTTCTTCCCTGTCAAAAGAATTATCATCCTGTATAACATCTGATTGATTATTGGGGTCAAAAAAAGGATTATCCATCTGCTTGATTTTTAAAATTTATTTTTACTATAGCGTCTTTCATCTTAACTGGATAAAGTATTAAAACTTAATCAGAGTAATATATTTGCCAATATTTACCAATGCAAGATTTTCATTTATTGAAATAATAATCAGAGATAGTTTATACCCAAAGAAAAGAGGTTATCGACCATTCATTCTCAATTCTCAATTCTGATTGACCTTGATGATAAAAAACCGTCTACTAAACAATTTTAGTAAACGGCTTCTATATTGGAAAAGATCAAAGTATTGAGCTTTACTCTTTTTTACGAGGTGCAGCAATACCGATCAAATTCTTATTAGGGTCATCTAATACAACCAGTCCCTCAGGAAGAACTAAATCGCTAACTTGAAAGCGTTGACCAATATCAATATTAGTGATATCCATCTCCAAAAAGTCTAAAATTTGATCGGGTAAACAGCGAATTTTGACTTGTGTTGATGATTTCTCTAAGATACCACCTTGAGCAATACCAACTGATTTACCCACAATTTTTAACGGTACAATTACTTCAACTTCTTTATCCGCAGAAGGGCAGAAAAAGCTAATATGATGCACAGTACGTTTCCAAGGATGGGATTGAACTTCTCTAATTAAAACTGTTCCTTTCCAATCAAGATCAGAAATGGTTAAGTCAATTAAAGTATTATTCAAAGATGCTTTTTTTAACAGATTAATGGCTTGTTTTTGACCGAATACCAAAGACATTGATTCTGCACCTTTATGACCATATAAATTAGCAGGAATCAATCCTTCTCTACGTAATGCTCGAGGTTTACTAGCTTCAGGTCTAGCCTGACATTCTAAGGTTATTTCCATTTTTTTTACCTAATTTCCTTATAAGTTTTAATGTTATTAATATTTCTCGGCAGAAATTAATTTTCAGGCTAACTATGACGACAAAATTAAATTATATAATGGGAGTTACTCAAGAATTAATCGGGTCTCCGTTGGCATTTAACAATGCTCTTTTGGGACCATGAATGGGATCTTCGACAATAATAGTCTGATCTCTACTAGCTCCTAAAGAAACAATGGCGATGGGCAATCCCATCAATCCAGCCAAAAATTTTAAATATTCTAATGCTTTTTTCGGTAATTCATCCAAAGTACGACAATCACTAGTGGACTGTTGCCACCCCTCTAGGGTTTCATACAGTGGTTTACAATTGGCAAATTGACTTGCATGGGTGGGAAATTCTTTCGATATTTCACCATCTATTTCATAGCCAACACAAACTTTGATTTCATCTAATTCATCGAGTACATCAAGTTTGGTTATCGCTAAACAGTCTAAACCGTTAATTCTAGCGGCATATCTACCAATTACGCCGTCAAACCAACCACAACGACGACGACGACCTGTAGTTGTACCAAATTCGGCTCCTCGATCGCCTAAATGAAGACCAATATCATCATCTAGTTCTGTAGGAAAAGGGCCTTCCCCTACACGAGTGGTATAAGCTTTTGCTACACCAATGATGCGATCGATAATAGTAGGCCCTACACCTGCACCGACACAAGCTCCGCCTGCAATAGGATTGGAGGATGTCACATAAGGATAAGTACCATGATCTAAATCTAAAAGTGTTCCTTGAGCACCTTCAAATAAGATATTTTTTTTCTTCCTAACAGCTTGATCAATTCTTAATGAACTGTCAATGATATAAGGACGTAAACGTTCGGCGTAACCTCTATATTCTTCAAGGATTTCTTTAGCATTGAGGGGCGGTAACCCATATAATTTTTCAAGAACCGCATTTTTATAGTTAACTGTCCATTCTATTTTATCGGGATGACGATCGCACTCGATTAAATCGAGCATACGCAAACCAATTCTTTCGGCTTTATCCGAATAAGTAGGACCGATACCTCTACCTGTAGTGCCAATCTTATATTTTCCTCTTTTCTCTTCTGCCGCTTGATCTAAAATACGATGGTAGGGCATCGTTAAATGAGCAGTTTGAGAGATAAATAAATTATCTATAGAGATGTTCAGTTCGATGAGTTGATCTATTTCCTGTAAAAGTTCCTCTGGATCAATTACAGTTCCCGAACCAATAATACACTCGGTTTCAGGATATAAGATTCCTGAGGGGATCAAGTGTAACTTAAAGGTCTGATCATTTACTACGACGGTATGACCAGCATTCACTCCCCCTTGAGAGCGAACCACTACGTCTGCTGACTTACTGAGTAAATCGGTTATTTTTCCTTTTCCTTCGTCGCCCCACTGGGCTCCGATTATGATAACGTTAGCCAAGATTTTTTATAGTGCTAAAGTTTACACAAACTATTATTATCTCTTTTTTTTGCCACAATGTCAATACTTTTTACAATATAGATGGGAATAGACACAATTCTAAGATTAATAATTGAGGTCTGTCACCATTAACTATAGCAAAGGACAAAGGTTAAAATCTCGATACAGCAATACTTTTAGGAATTATCAATATCCGAATTAACCAGTTCTCTGCTATATAAACTATTAATTATCAGATTTTGTTCAAAATCAATTTTCAGGTTATTGGTAGTTTTTAGCCAGTAATTACTAAATTTGAATCCTTGACTGTTTACGGTGAGGAGTCGTTAAACTTTTAATTGAAAGATAAAACTAACTTTATCTTCTTTTCCTAAGGCAATGCGATCGCCTGTTTTTAAACGATGACGATTTCCCACGGGTAAAGGAGTATGATTAATGTAAGTACCATTGGCACTGCCCTTATCTTCAATATAAAAATCATCTCCGTCTCGAATAATATTCGCATGAATACGAGACACTACTTGTGAATGGGGAAACCCAGATACATCAACGTTTGGAGGTACTTCTTCATTGGGTTTACCAATATGAATTACGGTAAAATGAATGGGTAGTTCTAATTCTACTTTCGTTTGTACATGAACTAAAGTGGCTAACAAGGTTTGAATATGTGTAGGTGGGCTGCCCAAAGGATTAGTCTGTGATGAAATGGGTTTTGTGGGTAAAGTATTACAATCTTTAACTACATTGGTAATTATTTCAGGGGAATTATTAGATTCATTAGCAGAATTATTCATGATTTTTTTATTTTAATTTTTTATATAGCGCTGCTAAGATTTATGAAGTTATTGATAATTTAATTTGAAACTATTATAAAACAAGGATTTTAGTTCTGAAACCAAGAAAATATTTTTATTTATAGAATAAAGGCGATTTCAAACCTCATCTTGAGTGCGAAGCATAATGCCTCCCACGAAGACGATATGAATGCTTCAGCAACAGGATGAAATATTTTGGTCAAGGGTTTAAAATGCTTTTCAAAAAAGAAAATACTATACCTATTTTACTTTGAACTTTTACAATTTCTTCATATTTGAGAATTCTGCTATCAATATTTTTTTAAATTATTCTATTTTAGCTCCTGCTATTTGGTCGATCAACCAAATTAATTCTCCTTGAGGTTGAATTAGCTTACTGGGATATTGATTACTATCAGCTTCTTGACTAAAAACTTCGAGTAAGGCTTGTTGTTTATTCGCTCCCGATACCAAGAAAATTACACAGTTGGCGTTGTTAATTAATGGTACGGTAAAGGTTATACGTTGATTATCTCCTTTATTACCAACCGTAACTAGACGATCGCTAACTTTTAAAGCATCTGTATAAGGGAAAAGAGAAGCAGTATGCCCATCATCACCCATGCCCAATAAAATGATATCAAAACAAGGATTACCTTGGGCAACATCAAAAAAGTCTAACAATTCTTGATTATGTTTATCCGCATCTAATTGGGGATTATTAGCATCGGTGGGTACTTGATGAATATTACTAGCTGGAAAATCAACTTTACTTAACCATGCCTCATCGCTCATTTTATAATTGCTATCAGGATGAGTTGGTAATACATAACGTTCATCACCCCAAAAAACATGGATTTTCTCCCAAGATAACTTGGCTTTGGCAATATTTTCGTAAATGGGTTTAGGTGTGCTACCACCTGCTAAGGCTATGGTACAAATTCCTTTTTTAGCGATCGCTTCTTTTATTTTGGTAATAATTAATTCTGAGGCTTGATCTACTAATATTTGACGATCGGGTACTATTTTAATTGAGGACATTTTGATAGTTGATAGTTGATAGTTGATAGTTGATAGTTGATAGTTGATAGTTGATAGTTGATCGATTAGTCGTCTAATTTCTCCGAATATTTTCTTGTTTATCATTGCTCTTTAGTAGGTTTAAAGAATATGAAAACAAAAAAATAACGCTTAGATTTTATTATTGTCTAAAATAAAACTATTGGCAAAAAAAATAAATTATTTTTCCAGATTTTCCCGATTTGTCAAAATTTCATAACCATTATCTGTCACTAAAACAGTATGTTCAAACTGTGCAGATAGTTGTTTATCAATTGTTACGACTGTCCAATGATCTTTTAAAGTACGAGTCTGTTTACTACCCATATTAACAATTGGTTCGATCGCTAATGTCATTCCAGTCTTTAATTGTACGTTAGGCAAATCTCTAGTTCGCACATTAAAAACTGAAGGCTCTTCGTGCAAATTACGTCCTACACCATGGCCGACAAAATTTTCCACCACCGAAAAACCATGAGCTTCTACATAGTCTTGAATCTCACCAGCAATATCCATCAAGCAATTACCCGATTTTACTTGAGCAATTCCTTTATACATCGCATTTTCTGCTACTTCCAATAGCTTCAGAGTACTACGTTTTACTTTACCAATGGGAACAGTAATACAAGAATCCCCATGATAACCTTCATAAAAAGCACCTGTATCAATTTTGATAATATCTCCCATTTTGATCACTTTCTCATCGCTAGGAATGCCATGAACGACTTCATCATTAATACAAGAACAAATAGATGCAGGAAACCCATGATAACCTTTGAAACTAGGAGTTGCTCCCATTTCTCTAATTCTTTTTTCTGCATGGGCATCCAAATCAGCAGTTGTCATCCCTGCTTGAGCAATTTCACTAATTTCTTTTAAAACAATGGCAACTATTTTGCCAGAGGTACGCATAATTTCAATTTCAGCGTCGGTTTTAATTTCTACTCCACGAGGACTCCTTTTCATCGGAGGAAGTCCTTTACTTTTTTTACTTTTTTTATTTTTTGTTTTTTTTGGAAATAATAATTCTCTTAAATTTTTCATTTTTGATATTTATAACTGAGCTTCTATAGTTGTTACAGAGATAGTCTAGTTAGGATATTTTACTCACTGGCAAAATATTTACTTTATGATTATTACATTTTTGTTTGTTCTCAATATTGCTCTGATTACTAACATTTATATCAAAGGGTATAAATTTAGAGATGTTGTATATATCTCTATCGTTTTTAAATCCAGTTTACGAGTAAATTAATCATTGTCTTTTAAAAAGAAAATTCCAATTCTTAACTGATATTACGCACTTAACTTTTTTGATTGTCGATGTCTTGGCATTTTCGTTCAAATCTGGTGGGAATCTCTAACCTTTGTTTATTATTTAACCACAGAGAACGCAGAGGACACTGAAAATTAACATTTTTGATCTGGATTTGTTAACTATAAGACAGAGTACTCAAAAATTTGTCACCTATTTCTATTATGAGTAACATTATATTCTGCCCCTACAAGTGTTGTCTCTTTTCCAGAAGTCTTTTGCGTAACATCAGTTCTTAATTCTCAATTCTGATGGCTTTTTCTCACCGTGTAAATATTTGTCTAAATATCTTGACAATATTGTCTTTATAGGGAGCATAACGCCAATTCAAATCCCCCCAAAATGGACGATAAAAAATACTTTTTTGATGAGAAAAGATATCAAAACTAGCTTTGCCATGGTATGCACCGATACCACTATTTCCAACACCACCAAAAGGTAAATCGTTTATATTTCCATGCATCATTGTTTCATTGAATGATAATGCACCTGAGGAAGTTTGTCTTAATATTTGGTTTTGTTTTTGCTTGTTATTGGAGAAGAAATATAAAGCCAGAGGTTTGGGTTTACTGTTAATTAAAGCGATCGCTTCATCTAGAGTTGTATATTTTATAATTGGTAAAATAGGCCCAAAAATTTCTGCTGCCATCACAGATGAATCGAGGGACACATCATCTAAAACTGTCGGTGCAATATATTTATTCTGAAGATTGTTTTCTCCTCCCACAATTATCTTGCCATCTGTTAAAAGATGACATAATCTTTCAAATTGTTTTTGATTAATAATACGGGCATAATCATCACTTTGTTCAGGATTATCACCGAAAAAATTATCAATACATTGTTTAATTTCTATAATTAAATCTGTTTTAATCTGACTATCTACTAGAATGTAATCTGGTGCAATACAGCTTTGTCCAGCATTAATAAATTTACCCCAAGTAATTCGTTTTGCAGCTTCGGTTAAGTTGACATCTTTATCTACAATACAGGGACTTTTTCCTCCTAATTCCAAGGTGACAGGAGTTAAATTTTTAGCGGCGGTTTACATGACAATTTGACCAACTTTGGTTCCCCCTGTAAAGAAAATATGGTCAAATTTTAAGGATAATAATTCTTGGGCAACATCTACCCCGCCTTCTTGAATGTAAATATATTCAGGAGCAAAGGTATCTCTAATTAATTTAGTTAAAACCGTCGATGTGTGGGGAGATAATTCTGATGGTTTTAACATAGCACAATTACCCGCAGCGATCGCACCAATTAAAGGAGAAATCATCAAAGAAAAAGGATAATTCCAAGGACTAATAATTAAAACGATACCTAACGGCTCAGGATAAATTTTCGCACTACTAGGAAACAAAGCAAGATCACTTTTTACGGATTGAGGCTTAACCCATTTTGATAAATTTTTAATGGCATAATCAATGTCTCGTACAACCATTAACTCAAAACAACCCTCAAAAGTGGGCTTCTCTAAATCTGCTTTCAAAGCAACTAAAATCTCATCCTGTCGAGAAATAATAGCTGATTTTAATTTTTTTAGTTGTTGTAAACGAAAACCCCAAGGTTTAGTGACATCCGTAGAAAAATAGTTTTTTTGTTTGCTTAAAAAATTTTTAATAGAACAATTTGTTGTAACCATTATTGTAGATAATACCCATTTGATTGCCAACAACAATTCTATCTTAATTTAACTTCCAGTTATTCCTTCAGTCATGCCGTCGATATTAAAAGCAATTATTCATTCTCAATCAACTCTTGGTATTCACCACCGACACCAATATTGGTTTCAAAGATAGAAGCATTTTGAATATTCATATTATTCATCGTTGCCCCATATAGTTGAGCATCATAAATTGTCGCATAAGTTAAAGTTACGTTATTAAGGTTAGCGTAATTCATGGTTGCATTGGTTAGAAAAGCATGATCTAAATTAGCACCTTGTAAGTTAGCACCGTCTAAATCGGCACCTTCTAAATTCGCATCTGCTAAATTAGCATTATGCAAGTCAGCCCGTCTCAAGTCAGCACCAATTAAATGAGTTTCTGATAAATCAGCACCTTGCAAATCACATCCCATACATTGATTTGTTTCTAATAATTGCTGCACGTGAGCAGGATTCTCTGCTTTACTAGAATTGGTAATTAGAAAACTCGTTAAAATTGCAATGGTAGTCAAAAAATATTTATTCATAATAGACTATTCTCCAGCTCTTTTCAGCTATATTTTATCTTAATATGGGTATCACATTCAACGGTAAACAGGTAGGGTTAAACGAAAACAACTACCTTGATTACCATTATCATCAACCCAAATTTGCCCGTAATGAGCATTAATTATTTGCTGACAAAAAGCCAAACCAATGCCATAGCCCTCAGCATTAGAGTCTCTTTGTAATCGAAAACCACCTTGAAAAATTGATTTTTTCTGTTTGTCAGGGATACCCGAACCTTCATCAATTATACTAATTTGTACTTTTGGTGTTGTTTTATGAATAATTGATAGAATAATTGGAGCTGAAATAGGACTATATTTAATCGCATTCTCGAGTAAATTAATGATAACTTGTCGAATTAATTGAGAATCAGCATAGACTTCAGGTAAGTCTTGAGGAATGTCTTGAAGAATTGAGCGTTCTTGTTCTTTCAATTCTGAAGGTAAGTTATTTATAATATCTTGACAAAGATTTAACAAATTTACTTTCACAGGTACTATGTTGAGTTGATAGTTAACATCTTGAGAAACTTGTAATAAATTAGTTATCATTGTATTCATGGTCGACAACTGAGTCTTCGCATGTTTGAACAGCTTTCCATACAATCTTTCGTTTGGTACTGAATCTGTTTTTTTATGAGCTAATTCTATGGTTTCTACGGCAATCGACGCGGCAGTTAAAGGACTTCTCAAATCATGAGCTAACATTGCTAACATTTCCTCTTTGAATTTGAGGATTTGTTTTAATTGCTTTACTTCTGTTCTTAATCCAAAAATATCATCTCTCAAACGTATTAATTCCGATGAAGGCAAACAGGTTTTAAGTAAAATATCTTCATCAAAGGAATCTTGAAAAATATCATGATTTTCTTGTAGTGAAGTTTGCCATTTATACCAATATTTTTGTAATTTTGCAGTTAAATCATTACCTGCTAAAGTTTGTTGTGGTGGTGGATTAACCTTAACGAGAGCAGGAGTTGCAACCAATTTAAAATGTTCAACTAAATGGGGATATTCACTAATTTCCAATATCCGCCAATCAAAATGATAATCTTTACTGAGTGTTTGTAAGTATGATTTAATTTGTTCAATATTTTTTCGTGAACTATGACGATTATCTACAAATAGCAATATTAGTAGAGTATTGTTATCTGAATAGAATGGAGACGAGAAAAATTCTGACTTGTTGTTTGATACACCCATTATCACTAATGCCTCGTACTCTTCTTGTAATAACTGCCTTGAATCATAATTGTTTAATCCAATTAATCAAACAAGTTAGTCAACTTAAGTCGTAAATTCGCTTTGAGTTTATAACGCTCTTGTAAAAAAAGCTTAAGATATTTTATGTTTAATTAAGTGGTTTTACTTATTAATACAATGATTCAATAATTCTTAATATCATTTTACAATATTTCAGAAGCAATAACCGATACCAAAGTGATCGGTCATTGTGAGATATTTTCTCTCATCAGATAATGACCAACCTGAAGTTTTATATTCCACAGAACGACTATTCTTCTTAAAGCGAGGGTATCCCTTTTTTCCTGATACCTTTTTCTTACAGTTATCAAAGAAGCCAGAGATAGCTGACCAAGCTCTTTCGGCTGATGCTTGTCTAGCCATTGAATTTAATTTAGCTGCCCAAGGAAAATGAGGATGATCAGCTAATACTTTTGTATATTTATTTAAAGCAAAGCGATTAATTTTATCCTCTTTTTTACCATCCATCCAATATCTCAAACAAGAGTTACGAATAACTTGTGCCTGAAAATTTATTTTGAACTATTTTACCATCATTTTTCCAAATATAAGTGACGATCGCTTTGGGATGGAAAGTTAGCTTATCTTGATTTCTGACGGGAAAAATAATATTTTGATTAGTTTTATAATTACCGTAAGGGTAGCGAAAATAATCCCGACTATATCCAGTTTTGGTCGACAAAATTTTACTGTCTGGATATTTATTTAACCAATTTTCTAAAGTAGTCTGAATCGCAGGTATTCTTTGGAGAGAACTGTTAACCTGTTTACCAATAATTCCTAATGCCCAAGGTTGAGCATAAAGAGTGTCATCAGAGCGATCGAACATTACCAAACAACTTTGATATAATTTTCCTGAGACTCCATAAGTAGAATTTCCTCTTTCAAAAGCAACGATAGTGTCACATAAAGGACAATAAGAAATAGTCAGATTGAGACCTCCTACAGTATCGTTAACGATTTCATGCCAATTCATAATTCCAATAGGATAAGCTTTTGCTTCTCCATTTACCATGATCCCAATTACCAATTCTTTCGAGGAAAATGGTGTGTTGCTCGCACTATCAAACTGAGGATTATCGAGACTAGGAATACCATCTTTGGGAGGGTCTCCATTGAGCAATTGGTCTAAATTAATTCTGCTATTTTCTTGGACATCAATGTTTTGTGTTCTAATATCATTTAATTCTTTTTCTTGGTTATGAAGAACACTGCTCACATGAAAATATTTTAATTTGAAATCGTCCCAACCTCCTGCTTGATAAACTAAACCAGTTAATCCGGAGATAGTCACGATTGTAGTGACGAAAATCCATTTACGAAAACCTTTCATGACTTTAGTCGGAAAATTACCATTCAACTAATATATAGACTGATTATAGCGATCGATAATGAGTTTTTCTTGAGAATAAAATGATAAAAAGCTGGGTAAATATGCCGAAAAATTAAAATACGAACAAAAGTTAAGAACAGGACTTACGCAAACAAAAAGAAAAAATAAGAACATAGCCCTTATTTATTAATAGTTACAGTGAATCAGTATTGATTAACTATAGTATTAGAATCTGCTCATGGTAAAATTACGTTAAAACTATTTTTTATCATCTTTCTACCAATAGGACGGATTTTGTCATAACAAATGACAAAGCTCAAAAATCGGCAAATGGTGTACGAAAAGAGTGTAGCATTCGTTGGAAAATTGAGGAATTTCACCGAGAAGAAAAGCAATTAACGGGGATAGAATGTTGTCAATGTCGAAAGGAAAGGATTCAGAGAAATCATATAAATTGTGCAATATTTGTCTGGTTAAAATTAAAACAAATAGCGTATTCAACAGGTAAAACGATTTATGAAGTTAAGCATTCTTTACTTTCTAATTATTTGAAAAAAGAATTAAAATCTCCTTCTATTATCATGTCTTTTGCGTAAGTCCTGATTTAGTCTAAGTTAAAAGTTCTGAGTTCTGAGTTCTGAGTTCTGAGTTCTTTTAGGATTTTAACCAATGACCAAACTCTTCTACAAAAGTATCATTGATAATCGCTTCACGAATTTTATTAGTAAAAGAGATCATTTCGTGTAGATTATGTAATGAAATTAAAATTAAACCTAACATCTCCCTCGATCGCATTAAGTGAGAAAGATAAGCACGGGTAAAATTAGTACAAGTATAACAACTACATTCAGGATCTAAAGGCGTAAAATCTTCTTTATAAGGAGCATTCTTAAGATTAATACGCTCTCCTTGTACTAAAGCTGCACCATGTCTACCCACACGAGTGGGTATTACACAATCAAATATATCAATTCCTGATGCGATCGCAATAACCATTTCTTTATAAGTACCAACCCCCATCAAATAACGAGGTTTATTCTCAGGTAACAAGGGAGTTGTCCATTTAACAATCTGATGAATTAACTCTGGTTTTTCTCCCACACTCACACCACCAATGGCATAACCAGGTAAATCCAACTTAACTAAATCTTTCGCTGACTTAGTACGTAAATCAGCATAAATTCCTCCTTGTACGATGGCAAACAAAGCTTGTGTATCAGGTTTTGCATGGGCTTGAATACATCTTTCGAGCCAAGCATAAGTTCTTTCTACCGCTTTTTCGACCTCTTCTCTGGTAGCCGTCGCAGGAGGACATTCATCAAAAGCCATAATCACATCTGCACCTAAAGCATTTTGAATCTTAATCGAATGCTCTGGCGTCATATTAATTATTCTGCCATCTCGAGGCGATCGAAACTTGACCCCATCATCGGTAATTTGTCGTAAATCTGCCAAACTAAAAACCTGAAAACCACCTGAATCCGTTAGCATCGGCTTATCCCAACCGACAAATTTATGTAAACCACCAGCCTTGGCAATAATTTGTTCACCTGGTTGAATATGTAAATGATAAGTATTACCTAAAATCATTTGGGCATTCATACCATGTAATTGAGCTGGTGTAATACCTTTGACAGTACCGACAGTACCAACAGGCATAAATTTAGGAGTATGAACATCTCCATGAGGAGTAGAGAAAACTCCCGCTCGTGCCTTTGTACGAGAACAAGAGGCGGTTAAAGAATAAGAAAAAACCACTTAATAGTTGATAGTTGATAGTTGATAGTTGATAGTTAATTCAGTTACGAAGGATTTACTGATGACCACTATGGTACAAAATATACCAGTATTTAATACAAACAAACTATCGTCTTCGTGTTTGCTCAAGATTTACTAAGAAAAAATATCTGAATTTTGCTATAAATATTAGTATTCGTTCTAGATAAAATCATCGTCGCATTGTACATCCCATTTAGCAGAAAATACTTCTCCTAACATTTCATCGAAATTATCCTGATCAAAACCTAGATTTTTAGAGGCTTGTTGCTGTTGTTCTTGATGGACTGTGGCGAGAGGAATTAAGCGAAGAGTACGATTATCTTGAATTAAATCAAAGTAGGTTTCGTAGGGAGATACTTGATTAAGTTTGAGATAGTCAAAGCTTTGAATATTGATATATAAACTATTATTAACAACGATAGTCGCTTGATTAGGATTATTAAATACTTCTAAAATCCAACCTTGTCCTTGATTCTGCACAACACCATCAATATCGTGTATGTAACGTACTTGAGTTAAATCATTGATTAATCTTCTTATATCTTCGTTATTAACTAAAATACCTGACTCAATAATGCAAGGTGCTGGTAGTTGACAATTGTTGGTTTGATGATTCATAGTTATTGACCTTTTGAACTCTCTATGCTGACTAATTACTGGTTATTAAACTTAATATAGGTTATCAAATTGCCCCTTTTTTTTCGATGTTTGTTGTAGTTCAACAATAATTCTTATTTAATTTTAGGGAGCAAATCAGCTATTTTTTGATTGTTGTGATTGATAGATAATGTTTTTATAATTAATGCATCTTTACTATTAAAAGAGGTAATTAATTATTTTTGAGCAGCAGACAGCTATGTTACTCTACCTACTAATAGTAAATAAATAACATTAATATGGGTATTTTGCTCACGTCCAGATACAGATACAGAATCTGTTCACTGAAGACCGCTTTGGACTATAATCTTTTCGACAAAAAAGTCAAGATTCATTTTAATCCTAATATAGCAATTTTAATTCTAATAGCGAATTTAGATATGTAATAAATTTTCTTTTTTCACTACCACCTAATCTTAACCTAAAATTAAGTTTTTGTTCAGGTTAATTTTAAAAAATCTTGGAGCATGATGAAAAAATTAATCCCTTCTTTTTTTGGTGCTGTTCTTTTTTACACCACAATCAATGTTCCTGCTTTTTTTCCTATAGATTTTCTTTCCATTGCTATTTGGCTACCTGGGATAGGAATTTTATTAGCTACTGTATTAGGTTTGATATCCAATATATTTTATATTATTGGTTTTTCCTCTTTGATGATTGCAATTTTTCTGGTTGCTTTAGGTATTTATTTGACAGGAGGTTTACATTTAGATGGGGTAATGGATACGGCAGATGGTTTAGCAATACTAGGAGATCAAAAAAGGCAATTAGAAGTAATGCGTGATAGTCGTACAGGTGCGTTTGGAGTTATGTCAGCAATTATTTTAATAGCTTTAAAGTTTGGGGCTTTGTTTTCTCTTCAAGAACAGATTTTGTGCGGATTGATTTTGGCAATGAGTTGGGCTCGTTGGGGACAATTAATGACGATCGTCTTATATGATTACTTAAGAAAAGAAGGTAAAGGTGCTTTTTTGAAAGAAAATCTAGATTTACCCTTAGATGTAATTTTTGCGTCTTTATTTATTGTTCCTGTGGGGTTATGGGAATATTTTTATGTTCATCACTCTTTAATAATGATCTTAATGATTAATTCAATAGCTAGTGCGATCGCATTATTTACAGGATGGTGGTTCAATTATAAATTGGGAGGTCATACAGGAGATACCTATGGAGCGACAGTAGAGTGGAGTGAAGCTTTGATCCTCTCAGCTTTAACTTTATTCTTTTAAACATTTGACCAAAAGATCAAAGATTTCAAGCTATTTTCACAAATGACCTTTGTCTTTTGTCCTTCGATCGACCATGAACTTTTTTTGACATGGTTTATACTTGTACTTGTTATTATGGATAGTGTCACCTTGAGTTATGCCTAAAAAATCGACTGATTCCTCTCCTGTGAGTCAAATATTTACGGGGGTTTTGCAAACAATACAAGTAAAATTAAATTTCCCCGCTCTCAAGGCTAATGCAAAAGTACCAACTGTTCACATTAAATATATAAGGGATGGAAAAAATTACTCTTTTTCTCGCCCTTTACTCGGCGATCGATATATTATAGGACGTAGTCGTAGTAATTGTGATATAGCTATTCGTAGTGAAATTGTTAGCACACGCCACTGTGCCATTGAAAGAGATGAAAATAATCCTAAACAATTTATTATCCAAGACTTAAAATCAACCAACGGTATTTATTTAGGCAAAAAACGTTATCAATCAGTCAATCTCAGTCACAACGATGTCATTACCCTCGCCCCTCCAGACTTAGCTGATGCGGTAGAAATAAGTTTCAAAAATTCTCCAGCAAAATGGTTACTTTTGGTTAGGTATGGATTAATCGCCATAATGATTATGATCATTGCCATTATGGGTTTAATTACCATACAGTGGCTGAAATATAAAGTTGATCCCATACCCTTTCACACAGGTGGTGCAACTGTAGTTTACAGTGATGATGGTAAAACATTACTCGCTCCTCGTATTGATACACCTCATCGAGAATTAAATAGCTTACAAGAATTTTCACCCTATTTACCCAAAGCATTAGTCGCTTCAGAAGACAGCCGTTACTATTGGCATTTTGGAGTTGATCCTATTGGTATTTTAAGGGCAATCTTAGTGAAAAGAGATACTGGAGTTCAACAGGGTGCGAGTACTATAACCCAACAAGTCGCCAGAAGTATTTATCCAGATGTCGGGAGAGAAAACAATCTAGCTCGTAAATGGCGAGAAATGATGGTAGCGAAGAAATTGGAGACAGTTTATAGCAAAAATGATATTTTAAAAACTTATCTTAATCGAGTTTATTTAGGCATTAATTTATATGGCTTTGAAGATGCTGCCCAATTTTATTTTGATAAATCAGCTCAAGATTTGGATTTAGTGGAGTCAGCTACTTTGGTGGCAATGTTACCCGCACCAAATAGTTTTAATCCTGTAAATGATTATAAAACCGCTATTGGATTGCGTAATCGTGTTATTCAGAGAATGTTACGGTTAAAGATGATTAGCGACAAGGAGGCTTCTAGTGCAAGACGTTCAACCATTAAAATTAGTCCTAAAGCTAAACAAACTTTATCTCAAATTATTGCTCCTTACTTTTATAGCTATGTCTTTGATGAAATGAGTCGAGTATTAAGCAAAGATTTGATTCAAGAAGGGGATTACATTATTGAAACAAGTTTAAATCCTAAGATACAAGCTTTTGCTGAAGAAAGTCTGAAAACTCATATTGATAGTAATGGTAAACGATATAATTTTTCTCAAGGTGCGATCGCAACTGTTGATAGTCGTAACGGGGAAATCATTGCTTTAGTTGGTGGTAAAGACTATGGGCAAAGCCAATTTAACCGAGCGACTCAAGCTCAAAGACAACCCGCATCAACTTTTAAAGTGTTTGCTTATACTGCGGCATTAGAAAATAAAGCGAGTCCGAGTAAAACTTATTCCTGTTCTAGTTTGCGTTGGCAAGGGATTCAATATAAAGCCTGTGAAAGATTATCCGGGGCAGTAAGTATGGCTCAAGGTTTGGCTTTATCTGAAAATGCGATCGCATTAAGAGTAGCTCAAGAAGTAGGTTTAGACAAGGTAGTCAATACAGCACAACGGTTAGGAATTCAATCACCCTTAAATCCTGTACCCGGATTAGTTTTAGGTCAAAGTGAAGTAAATGTATTGGAAATTACAGGGGCATATACAGCCTTTGCTAACGAAGGATTGTGGTCTCGCCCCCATGCTATTAATGTGATTAGAGATGGGAGAGATTGTCAAGATTTTGATGATTATCGCACCTGCACACAGGTATATCATTTTAATCAACTTGGAGATGAGCAAAAACAAGTATTAGACAAAAATATTGCGAGTAATATGAATAGAATGTTGCAACAAGTTGTCAGCTCTGGTACAGGTAAAGCTGCTTATCTAGGTAGAGGAGAAGCTGGTAAAACAGGTACAACGAATAAAGGTGTTGATTTATGGTTTATTGGTTATGTGCCTCAAGATAATTTAGTGACAGGTGTTTGGTTGGGTAATGATGATAATAAACCAACCAATAGTAGTAGTTCACAGGCGGCTTTGTTATGGGGAAAATATATGAAAAAAATTAATTAATAGTTTAAGATTTTGGGATATTGTTAATTGTTATCAAGTTTTTCCATGCCAATTGTCCGCAATATTAGAGAAAAACTGACAATATTGTTGATGTCCTTGAGCAAACACTAGATTAACATTTAAAGGATCTTCCGTATCTTCTGGATGTCCTACTCCTTCTACTACTGAGAGAGTACCATCGACAGAACTAACTTTAATTGGTCTACGATTTTTAACTTCTCCTTGAGAACTGTCAACATAGGTAATGATATTATCTGTATTATATCTTTTACCAATATCTTGAATTAATTGTAAAAAATTGCGATCGCTTCCGCCTCTCAAAAAGACTTTCTTGCCATCTTTGGTAGCTGATTGACTATTAACTGTATCTCCTACTCCCATTATCATAGGCATATCTTCAGGAGGAAAATTATCATCAATAAGATTCAATAACTCATCATGTTGAAAAGACACTTGTCGAGGACTAAAATCTTCACCGAGAGGATATTTGCCGGTACGAAGGAAATAATAATTATTGAGTAAATATAAAACCCCTGCCTCTTTCACCGCACCTCGTAACATAAATTGAAAGTCAGTCGTCCCCGAATCACTCATAGTCGCAGGACGCATAATTTCCATTCCTTGTTCATTACGTCCTAAATTAGGGGCATAGTGAACAAAAAAAGAATCATCTAAGTTTTGAGTTTTGGCTTGAGCAAATAATTCAGTCATAATGTCCTGAACGCTTTCTTGCAACTTGATATAGATTTTAGGTTGAGATTCTAATAGAGAAAAGAAAGTATTGAGGTTAACGGTTGGAGAAACTAAATTATCGAGAACAACTGCATCTAAAGCATCTTCCACTACTTCCGAAGACAAAAAAGAAGCATGTTCATGGCAAAAACTTTTTAATCTTTCTCTGAAAAAAAGCGGAATCTTGGTCAAAAAAATCAATTCACTCTCCATTACCCCCGGATAACTAATGTTACCGTGAGTATCTTGCCACTGAATTCCTCCTGCTGCTAATCCGGGTATGTAGTTTGTATCGCTTACATTCGCCTTAGATGAAGCCTTTTCGACGATCGAATTAACTCCAAATGTACCAATATGTTCACCATTGGTTAATACAAAAAAATGTCCTGCCAATTTTCTAGTCGCTTCGACATAACCATAGTCAATGATTCTATTTAAAGGATTTTTAACCAAACCCATACAAACACCATCCAAATCTTGAATGATAAGTAAATTTTTAGTGTTGATCAATTTTTGGGCAAACAAATCGTGGTCTAAGGATAGAGAGAAACTATTTAGATTAGGCATTATCAGAATTGAGAATGAACAATTGAGAATTGAGAATTGCGGTCAAAACCCTCGTCGGCGTAAGACGCAAAGGAATGCTTACCAAGACGAGAATTACTAAAACTATTACTAATGGCTTTTGGTTTTTGCCCCTTGAATTTTGACTTTAACTGATTATTCTTCAGATTCCACCGAAAAAGAAAGACCACAATTACAATGATGGTCAATTTCTGGATTATCGAATTGGAAAGCACCTCCCATCATGTCTTCTAAATAATCGATCGTCAAATCTTGCAAATGCTCAGAACTTTTTTGATCAGTAATGATGACCATACCCGAATCATGAGTAAATTGTAAATCTCGATCGCTACATTCTTCACTAAAATCTAATTGATATAGAAGATCTAAACAACCCCCCTCAACAATTTTAATTCTCAGATAATTAGGGGATGAATCATAATTTTTTGTTAATCTTTCTAATTCTGCGATCGCTCTTTGGGTAACATTAATCATATATATTTAATTAATAATTAATAATTAATAATTAATAATTGATTTTTGCCTGAAAACAGACTTATTATTAACCATTAATCCACAATTATATCAGTTCTGTTTACGAGAGTATTGCACAATTTCAAACATGAAATAAGCATGGACAAATCAACAGGGATATATTCGAGGACAATTAAAAAAAATCTCGTTCTCCATTCTCCATTCTCCATTCTCCATTCTCCATTCTCCCCAACATCCTATTTACGGGAATAATCATCTTGAAAACGAATAATATCATCTTCCCCTAAATATTCTCCATTTTGAACTTCAATTAAAATTAACTTAATTACCCCAGGATTTTCCAAACGATGGGCGGTACATTGAGGAACATAAGTAGACTCATTTGCTCCTAAAATCCTCTGCTCATCACCACAAGTTACTTTGGCGGTGCCAGAAACGACAATCCAATGTTCACTACGGTGGTGGTGCATTTGTAAGCTCAATCTATGTCCAGGCTCAACTTCGATACGCTTTATTTTATAACCTGATGCTTCTTCTAAAGTGGTAAAAGTACCCCAAGGGCGAGTTTCAGAAACATCAGCTTTATTTTTAGAAACTTGAGTAACAACCATAGATATCACCTGTTGAAATCGTTCAAAATCATTTTGCTGTAATTCTAACTTAAGATAAAAGTGTTTTAAAGGTTTGTATAGTAACAAAAAATTATGGAATTACATTTATGTACTTGGCAAGAAGTAGAAACCTATTTAACCAAGTCAGATGCTATTATTATACCCATCGGCTCTACAGAACAACACGGGCCTACAGGTTTAATTGGTACTGATGCTATTTGTGCTGAAAAAATTGCCCTTGGAGTAGGAGAAAAAACCGATGCAATAGTTGCCCCCACAATGAATGTAGGTATGGCTCTCCATCATACAGCCTTCCCTGGTAGTATTAGCCTACGTCCGACAACTTTAATTGTTTATGTCCAAGATTATCTAACTTCTTTAGCTAAAGCTGGTTTTCGTAAATTCTTTTTTATCAATGGACATGGAGGTAACATTGCGACTTTAAAAGCTGCTTTTTCTCAAACTTACGATCATTTAGATAGTTTAAACTTACCTAATCATGAACAGGTAAAATGCAAGATAGCCAATTGGTTTATGTGTCGGGAAGTATATCAATTAGCGAAGACTCTTTATGGTAACCAAGAAGGTTCTCATGCTACTCCTTCGGAAGTTGCCGTGACACAATTTGCCTACCCGTCAGCGATTAAAACAGCACCTTTAAACCCAGATGTATCCACAGGTCATCCTATTTATGGAGCAAAGAACTTTCGTAACTGCTACCCAGATGGTAGAATGGGATCTAATCCAGCTTTAGCTACTCCTGAGCACGGTCAACAGTTCTACGAGTTGGCAGTGGAAGAATTAAGTGAAAGTTACGGGGAGTTTATCCAATAAATTAGACAAATTTTCATTAATCTGAATCATCTCATATGAAACCATATTTGGCAGCGGCAGTTTGCATGACGAGTACTCCTGATATAGATCACAATCTAGCTCAGGCAGAAGAATTAATCGAGTTAGCAGTAAATCAAGGAGCAAAATTAATCGGTTTGCCAGAAAATTTCTCTTTTTTGGGTAAAAACGAAGAAAAAATTGCTCAAGCAGATAATATTGCCTCGAAAAGCGAAAAGTTTTTGATTCGTATGGCACAACGTTTTCAAGTTACGATTCTTGGTGGTGGTTTTCCTACTCCTTTAGTTGAAGACAAGTCTAAGGTACATAATACTGCTGTTTTAGTTGCTCCTAATGGTTTAGAATTAGCTCGTTATCAAAAAGTCCATTTATTTGATGTAAATGTACCTGATGGGAATAAATATGACGAGTCTAGCACTGTCATGGCTGGAAATACTTTTCCGTCAGTTTGTGATGTGGGAGATTTAGGTAAATTGGGTTTATCTATTTGTTATGATGTTCGTTTTCCTGAAGTTTTCCGTCATTTGTCTCAAGAAGGTGCTGAGGTAATCTTTATTCCAGCAGCTTTTACGGCTTATACGGGTAAAGATCATTGGCAGGTTTTATTACAAGCTAGAGCGATCGAAAATACTGCTTATATTATTGCTCCAGCCCAAACAGGAAATCATTATGCTCGTCGCTGTAGTCATGGTCATGCCATGATTATAGATCCTTGGGGTTGTATTTTAAATAGTACTGGTTCACAAATTGGTATCGCTTTAGCTGAGATTAATCCTCAACGTTTACAACAGGTGAGAATACAAATGCCTTCTTTACGACACCGCGTTTTTAATTGACAATGAATTCAAATCCGTAGTAACGTTGCATGCAACATCACTACAAAGGTTACAGATAAATTTGTTGCACCCATTATTTGCCATTTAGCCAAAAATGCCCAAAGCCTTAGCCGTTAGCCAATAATCAACATCTAAGACATTAACTGTAAAATAATAGTTATGAGATTAATCTATGAAATAAATAAATGATTCGTTTAAAGTGGTGGCAGTGGGCAATTTTAAGTATTCCTGTCTTTGGTGTAATTAGTTTTTTTGCGATCGCTACGGGTTGACAAATTCACCGTTGGGGTATTAATTGGATATGGGGTGTTTTTGTTCTAATCTTTGTTGCTTGGCGATGGTTGTTAGTTAAATGGACGCAATCTCTATTTAATAATGTCGAAAATATTATTGCTGATGCCCAAAAAGAGCTAGAAAATAAAACCTCATCTACTACCTTCATTCAAAGTAATTCAGATCAATTAACTAAGTTAGAAGAAGTTATCAATACAATTGTCAAGGAAAGTAAAGATGAACCTCTTTTTTGGGAAGATATCCTTTGATTTGGGCAAAAATGCCGAAATTTAGTAGAAGCGATCGCTTTAATTTATCATCCAGAAGTAGAATATCCTTTACTAAATATATATATCCCTCAAGCTTATAGTTTAATACGCAACACCACCGATGATCTCGATCGTTGGATGCAACAATTATCTCCTGTGTTCAACCAAATTACTGTTGGACAAGGTTATCAAGGTTATCAACTCTATCGTAAACTTGAACCTTCTGCTCGTAAACTTATAAAAGCTTGGGGTTGGGCGCAATGGTTAATCAATCCTGTAACAGCAGCGGCCAAATTAGCCAGTCAACCTTTAAATCAACAGGCTAATCAAGAATTATTAATCAATCTCAACCAAGTATTAAAAGAAGTTGCCCTCAGAAATTTAGCACGACAGGCAGCGTTACTCTATGGAGGGGATAACCTGCCCCAAGATAAATTTGAACAGACTACTTTTAGTTTACCCAGTGCAAAAACTCAAACGTTACAAGAAATTTTTGCCCAAACAGAAAAACCAGACAAAATTGAGCAAAAACCCATTAAGATTTTATTAGCTGGGAGAACAGGTGCAGGCAAAAGCAGTTTAATTAACACTTTGTTTAATGCCCAAATTGCTGAGGTTAATATCTTACCTAATACGACAGATATTAAAAATTATCAATGGGAAACTAAAACAGGTGAGGCTTTATATTTATATGATACCCCCGGATATGAACAAGTCGATCGCCCTGAATTTCAAGCACAGGTGATTGATTATAGTAATGAAGTTGATGTGATTTTACTATTAAATCCCGCTCTTGATCCTGCTTTACAGATGGATTTGGATATGCTCAAACAATTACCCGATATACCTATCATAACTGTAATCACTCAAGTCGATCGTCTTCGTCCTGTCAGGGAATGGCAACCTCCTTACAATTGGCTTATAGGAGATGCACCCAAAGAAATCTCTATCCGAGAGGCAGTTAAATATCGTCAGGAAATTTTAGGAGAATACTGTGAAGATTTTCTACCAATTGTGACAGCAAGTTATGGGGATAGTCCTCGACAATCTTGGTATGATGATATTTTAGCATTGAAAATCTTAGATGCGATCGAACCTGCTAAACAAATAAGACTAGCTCGTTTTTTCCGTAATCTGGAAGCCAGAAGTGTAGCTCCCGCCAAAATTATCGATAAATATACTTTTCAAATGGCAACTTCTCAAGGTTTGACGACTTTGTTAAAAAGTCCTGTCTTACAATTTTTGTCAACCTTAACCACAGGCTCACCTCGTTTAGCTTATTTATTGGCAGAAAAAATACCTGTTCACCATCGCAACGAACGACTAAAATGTTTTCATGTTGTCCACTAATACTTACCTTTCCTTTGCAATAACTCACAATAGCTAAAGTCAGTGTTCTCTGAGAGTTCATCCGTTGTACATTTTGATAGATAGTACGGTTAAGAATATCTAAAAATTTTACTGGATTTTTTTCTCGTATTTCTTGAAGAGTACGCACGGCAGTTTGAGTCATCAACATTAAAATACCACTTTCTAAACCATGTCCTGTCACATCACCAATCCCAATAGTAACTACATCATCAGCTTGTAATATATCATAATAGTCTCCTCCCACTTCATCCGCAGGATTCATATAGGCATCAATATCAATTCCTTTAATAACTAGTTCTTCTTTATTCGGTAAAACCATCTGTTGTAATTGACGAGCAATGTCTAATTCAGCACTCATACGCAGGTTTTCTTGGCGTAATTTATTATTTAAAAAAGTAATTTCTTGATTGGCTTTGGCTAAATCTTGGGCTTGGCTTTCGGCATTTTGTTGAGCATCTTTGGCTTCCATCTCTGCTTGCTTTTGAGCTTGAAATGATTGGGAAATGATACGTAACAGATTAAAAAATTCTGTAGTTACATCTCCTATTTCATTAGATTGAACAGTTGAATTCAAGTTGATGTTTGTAAGTTCTTTTCCTTCTGCAGTCATCTTACCTGCTTTCATTAAATCTTTTCTAAGCTTCAAAATAGGCAATAATACAATCCAGCTCAAAGCTAACATAGTGCCTAATGTGGTAAATACAGAAATAAGTGCAATTAAAAGAATAATATTGATAATATATTGCTTGAGATATTTTTGAATGAAAGAAGCATCTACCTGTATAACTAAATAATCTCCTTTTAAATCTGATGGTTGCCAAGCAATACTATATTGTTTTTTGTTTTTAATGTAGAAAAAATCATAGGCTTGAGTTGCTTCATCTAAGGAAAAAGAAGGATTTATACCGAAAGAAGTAATTGTATTTTGAAAATTGCGATCGAATATTGCTCCTCCAAGTAAAATATTATTATTTGGTCTAGCTTTTTCAAACTGGGATAGTAATTCTTGTGGACTTGCGTCTGGAGGACTCAATTTCATTGTTGCTATCCAAATGTTATAACAAGCCTGTTTCAACTCAAGAAGCTTTTCCCTCTCTCGACGCATAGTTGAGGGTATCAAAATGACGATTTCAATAAAAATAATGCTGACAAAAACCCATAACGCTAATTGTCTCGATAAACGAGCCATAAACAAGTTTTGAAAATAAAAAAAATAGTTTCTCACTAGATAAAAATACCGAGATTTTAAAGTAAAGTTATTGCCAAAATATTATCAATATAATAATACGCCATGTGCAACTAAATTTTAACCATTGATTTTAAAGGGTTTTGAAAATTGAATAAACACAAATTAACCTTAAAAGCCCTATTCTTTCGTTTTAAGTTGCACACCGCGTTGATAATGATATCGATTAATTAACAATTACTAACAAAAGAGTGGTAACTTCATATTGATAAATATTTATAATTCCTAAAATTCTTATAGGATAGGGGATTTTTTAAATTGATATCAGACATAAATAATGAATTAGACTACAAGAAATTGAATGACAAAAGTTGTAATTATTGGTAGCGGAATAGTTGGTAGTAGTATTGCTTACGAATTAAGTAACTATCCACAATTTGATATAATCCTGATTGATGCCAATAATCCTGCGACAGGCTCAACAGGAGCCGCATTAGGTGTTTTCATGGGAATTATTAGCCGTAAAAAAAGAGGTAGAGGATGGAGATTAAGAGAATCTAGTTTACGACGATACATCACTTTAATTCCCGAATTAGAAAAATTAACAGGTATTTCTATTCCGTCTAATAATGATGGTATTGTTAAATTACTTTTTTCCTCAGAAGAAATGGGCATATATGAAAAACTAGCTCAAGCTCGTTCTCGAAAAGGTTATGAATTAAATATTTGGCAACCCCAAGTTTTAAAAGACTATTGCCCTGAAGTTGATACTTCTTCGGTTGCTGGTGCGGTTTATTCTCCTAATGACAAGCAAATTAATCCAACAATTTTAAATAAAGCTTTAGTAAAAGGAGCCTCTTTAAGAGGAGTTCAATGTTTATTTGGTGAAAAAGTAGAAAAAATCGCCTCTATCAATAACCGTCAAGATTGTCGAGAAATTCATCTTAAAACTAAAACATTATCTGCCGATTGGGTTATTCTAGCAACGGCTTTAGGTACATCTGATTTAATAAAATCACTAGGTAGTAATTTCACTGTTAATCCCGTTTTAGGACAAGCATTATTAATTCAACATAAAAACTGGAAACATAAAGTTGACTTTAACCCTGTAATTAACGGTAATGATATTCATCTTGTGCCGATACAAAATAATGAATTTTGGTTAGGGGCAACCGTCGAATTTCCCACAGAAGAAACACTACTTATGCCCGATGAAGCATTATTAATTAAATTACATCAAAAGGCAATATCTTTTTTGCCCAGTTTAGAAAACGCCTCCATCATCATGTCTTGGACTGGTAAACGTCCTCGCCCAGAGGGAAAACCCTCACCTGTAATTGAAAAGTTAGGTGATTATAGCAATATTATTTTGGCAACAGGACATTACCGTAATGGAATTTTACTTGCTCCTGCTACTGCTGAATCTGTAATTGAGATGATTTTGCAATGATATGCCTGAAATTAAAAGTTTTGGTTAAATTGAAAATTGATTCGGAAACGAGATTTTTCCCTAATTTCTCAATGATGAACTCGTAGTTTGAAAAAAAGAATTTGTATCTGTTAGTTGCCAAGAAATTTTTACAAACGAAAACAATAATGATCAATCATCAATTGATAACAATCTATTCTCATTCGATAAAATTATAAAGTCATCATCGCAATAGTTTCATACATTAATTGTTCAGAATCCATGGTAGAAAAAGTTGTGGCTTGAATCCCTCTATAAAACAAATTTTGAGATGGTTTGTTTATAGTTTTAATGTCTGCTGTTATTTGATAGACTTGTCCTCTATATTGACTAACTGTTTCTGTTTTTTTAGGTTGAACATAGGAGACAGATTTTTGATAAGAAATACCACGATAAGTTAAATTCATTGTTTTTGCCTTCAAAAGTTTTATCTGTGTTCCTTGAGAAGACCCACGGCTATGCCCATGGGATGAATCACG
>JAAHTG010000057.1_pt1 | contig 45523 bp, 40 predicted proteins | sample 6116081 | NCBI WGS metagenome assembly JAAHTG01 (sample SAMN13939989, study PRJNA603662) | sponge metagenome | isolation source: marine sponge | host: Mycale hentscheli | place: New Zealand | collected 2005 | reverse complement strand
CCAGATTGCAATTGATGTTTTAGCCGTAGTTGATAGAGCAGGAGAAGAATTTTGGTTTGATGATTTTTTTTTGTTGGGATCAGGTTCAGGCACTTCTCTACCAATAGATCTTCTTTCTTTCACAGCAGAAGCAGATGGAACAAGTGTAGACATTGATTGGATTGTAGAGTCACAGGTTAATAATGATTATTATGTTGTTGAGAATAGTATAGATTGTTATGAGTGGAAAGAAGTTGATAGATTACCTGGACATGGAAATTGTAACACACCTAAATTGTATGAATTAAAAGATCTATACCCACATATAGGATTATCTTATTATCGTTTAACACAAGTTGACTATGATGGTAAGTCAGAAACTTTTTATCCTGTATCTGTTAATGTTGAAAATGAAAAAACAATTGGTTTAAATATAAGACCTAATCCAGCTATAGATTATATTGAACTAGAAATGGATTATACATTAGATCCTTTGATAAATCATAATATTCAGATATTTGATATGAGCGGAAATAGAGTTTATAAAAAACATTTTATTGGAGAAATTCATGATTTTCAAATAAATATAGAAAAGTTTAACAAAGGAGCATATATATTAAAATCTAAAAGCGATAATGTAAATGCTATAGGAAAGTTTATAAAAGAATAAAAAATTTTCGTATATTATAATATATGCCAACAAATAAAAATATTAAAAATTAAAAAATGAGCAATTTTATATTAGATGCCCTAGGATTATTTAAAAGAAAAAGAATAGTCAAAAAAGTAGAAAACTCTGATTTTATAATGTTAGCATCAACTAACGTTGGAAATAGAAGTAGAGAAACTCAAGGTCAAATGAGATCTAGGTTAATAAGAGCAACAGATTTAGGAGGAGGAACTGGAACATGTCCTGTAGTATATTTAGCACCAAAAATAGGTGAAAATAAGGTAGGTGAGCCTGATCCTGCAGCTTTAATAGTAGATGGTGAAAACTGTAATCAATATTATAAAGCTGTTTTAGATGGCGATTCAATAACTGATTATTTTCTTACAATAGGTACACAAAGTGGAAAAACAATATTGCCACCACCAGCAGGAACATATGTAATTATAATTGAGTATACAGGAGCAATTTCACCAACTATTAGTCTTAATTTTGGTGGACCTGAATGGCCTTTAGGTGTTGCACCAATTTTCTCAAATACTTCAGGAAAAGTTGATATATTAACTATTATTAGTGATGGAGAGACTTCTAGAGGTGTTGCTACCATTGGATATAATGCATAAATTTATTTAAAATGGCACAACAAATTCCTTTTAGTTTTTTTGGTCAAGGAGAAACAATTGCTTCTCTTGGTTCACTTACTATGAATTTAACAAATATAGAATTAACAAATTTTGATACTAGTTGTGAAGTTATAGATGAAGGAGGAGGAGCGGTAACAGATACTGGTATATGTTGGAGTACAAATCTAAATCCAACAATTGCAGATAATTTTAAAAGTTCAGGTAGTGGTGGCGTAGGTCCTTTTACTGTTGACATACTTGATATAGATGGTTTATTAAATGATACTACATATTATTTTAGAGCATATGCAACAAATTTGTATGGACAATCATATTCAAATCAAGTTGTTCAAACTACTAGTTATGTCCCATTAATAACAGAATGGACAACAGCTGCTCCTGGAGATGATATAAATATAATGAGAAGTCCTACAGGAGGTAATCATTTAATTATAGATGCCTATGTAGATTGGGGAGATGGATCAGCAATAGAAAATATAACTGGAAATACAAGTAGTACAATTCTTCATACATATGCAGCAGCAGGAACATATGAAGTTAAAATTTCTGGTTTATTTCCAAAGATTTCTATGGGCTCACAAGATGAGTTAATAGAAATTAAACAATGGGGTACACAACCTTGGAAAAGTTTGGGTGCTGCTTTTGAAGGAAGTAATTTTATGAATTGTACTGCAACTGATATACCTGTTTTTTCTGTAATAGATTTAAATTCAAGAGCTGGTTTAGCATCAATGTTTAGTCGAACTGTTGCTTTGGGTGGACCTTTTGTAGCAAATCCAAGTTTTGCATCATGGGATGTATCAGGAATTGAAAACTTTGAAACAATGTTTAGAGCTACTAGTTTTAATCAAGACATTAGTTCTTGGGATATGAGTAGTGCTACAAATTTTACAAATATGTTCTATCTTACTTCATTTAATCAACCTATAGGATCATGGGATATTGGTAATGTAATTAGGATAAGTGGAATGTTTAGAGGTAATACAGCATTTAATCAAAATCTTGATTCTTGGGATACTAGTTCAGTTGAATATATGATTAATACATTTTATGATGCATCAAACTTTTCTACATCTGGATCTACTTTATCTTCATGGGATGTTTCAAATGTTAAGTTTATGTCAGGAACGTTTAGGCAGACTACAGGTTTTTCAAGTGATTTATCTAGTTGGGATATATCATTAGTAGGTACTGATCCTTTGCAACCTAGTGCTTTTGGGCTTTTTATGGCTAATCTAACATTATTAACATCAGATTATGATGCAATTTTAGTTGGATGGGAAGCAACATTGCAATCTGTATATCCAGGAGGAGTAGGTTATGTTCCAACTACTACCATTGATTTTGGCTTATCACAATATACTTTAGGAACTGCAGCTGAAACAGCACATACAAGTTTAATTAATACTTATGGTTGGACTATAAATGATGGAGGAGGTGTATAATGAAAACAATAGAAAAAACAGATTTAAATAGATATTATATTATAACAAAAGAAAATAATACTATTATTACTTTTGGAAAATTAATAAATGAACAAGTTCTTACTACAGGTCAACCAACTTTATATAGTTTTTTAACAGAAGAAGAAATGATTTCTAAACTAACTGAACTAACAGGAAGTGACGAATATTATTTAGAATCTGATTATTATAAAGACAAATAATCAATAAGTTAAGACTTAATTTGTAAAATTTAAACATTTTAAGTATATTATAGTATATATATTTATAAAAATTTTATTATGGGCCTAGGTAACGGAAATCCAAAGTATGGTAACAAAGGAAGTAATTATGCTTATGAATTAGGCGTACTTAAACTATTAAAACAAATTGTTGTAGCATCAGGTGGTGCGCCAACACCAGCAACAAGAGCTGCTAGTTTATCAAGAGAAATAGTAGCTGGTATTCAAACAACTGGTTCAACTTATTCAATATCATTTTTTAATGCGTCAGCTGCTACAGAATCTTTAGTTGCAGGTGGAAGATTAAAACCAGGTGAAAGTGTTTCTTTTAGTTCTGATGAATCTAATCTTGTAGGTCCAATATCTTTTGATCCTGATCCAGACACAGCAGGTAATGCTGATTTAGTAATCTCAATAGTTCAGTAATCATGGAAGAAAGCACAATAATAGCAGGTCTAGTAGCTCTTATTGGAGCTTTTGGTATAAAAGAAGTTTGGAATATTTGGAAAAAGAAAATAGATATCAATGCTGCAAAAGAAATTAGAGAAGAAGAAAAAGAAGATAAAGAGTGGAGAGCAGAAGGAAAATTACTTGCTAAAGTAATAGAAGAATTGAAACAAAAGATTGATGAATTAGAATCAAAAATAGATTTATTAGTTCAAGAAAATACTGATCTTAAAGTTAAAATTGGAAAAATGGAAGAACAATTAATTGCTAATGCTGCTTCTAGATCAAGAACTAAAAGAACAACTAAAACAGAAAAATAATGTCAGACGGAATACACAGATTTTTACCAAATGATGAGTATCAAGCAGCAGTAGGTGCTAATGCTCCTAGTTCAGGAAATACTTATGCTACAATGGCTGATTTAAGTGGTCCTGCAGCATCAACTCTTTATAATGCTAGTTCAGATGTTCCTGATGGAAGAGTAGCTACATTATTAGGTACATTAGAATGGGCAAATGGTAAAGAAATAAGAACTGTAAATGGTAGAATAATTAGAGAAGTTACTGAAGAAGCTGATTTACCAGCTGCATTAGTAGCTGACACTACTTATGTAATTAGAGGTAAAGTATCCGTTTCTACAAATCATACTTGCAATGTAGAAGGTGTTGAAATTGTTGGGATTAATAGAGAATCAGATGAAATAGAATTTACAGGAGTTGGAACATTTCTTACATTAACAGATTGTAATTTTACTATAAATACTGTTAAATTTTCAAGTACTCAATCTAATACAGTTTTAGAGGCAACTAATATAGGATTAGTTACTGATTATAATGCTGGAAGATCTAAAGTTTTAGCAATAATAAATTCACAATTTAGAGGTACATATGATGTAATGGATATTACAGGTTATGATTTAGTAGATATTAATAACTGTTTATTCTTTTATATTAAAGCTACTAATTTTGGATTAAGATTTGAAGATACTTCTAAAATAGAAATTACATCATGTGAGCTAATTAGATGGTTTGATGAAACTACACTACCATCATCAATCGGAGGATGGGCTACTTGTTCTATGATAGAATTACAAGCAAGAAATATTGCTTCATTTGGTGCAGTAAATATAAACAGCTGTATTATTCATCCACAACAAGAACAAATTGGAGTAGATATAGATCCTTCTTCAGCTACTCTTTTTGGTACAATTTCATCTAATGCATTTGTACCAGGACCATTTGTAGTAAATGGTAAAGTTTTTTCTCCAATTAATGCTGCACAATTACCTGATTATTCAACAGGTGCTACTTATAATTATGATGTATTTGCTAATCAAGGTATTTTAAATTCTACTTCTGGATGTGTAGGTACTTTATCTGGTAATACAACAGCTACTAATACAGCTGCAGGTATTCAGGATATTAATACAGGAGGTGGAGCTTTAACTCAAGCTGCAGTAAGATTTATAGTTGATACTGCTGGTATTGCAACCTATAATGGATCAAAACAAGTTTATTGTTCTATTCATGCATCTGTAACTATAGACTCTACAGGTAATGATGGTACTTATGAACTTTCTTTATGGAAAAATATAGGAGGAGGTGCTTATTCTCTTTTACCTGGAAGTGAGCAACAAGCTGAATTTGACTCTACTGGTGGTTTAACATTAAATATTAGTAGTATAACTATTAATTATGGAACTTTATTTGAAAACGGAGATCAATTAAAAATCCGTATAGAAAAAGTTTCTGGAAGTGCCTCAGACTGCACTGTTACAGACTTCCAACTTGTAATAAGAGAATAATAAAAACATTCTTACACATTTTAAATTTAAAAATTTGTAAAGTTTAAACTTTATAAGTATATTTGATTATTACAAATTTTTAAAACCAAAAAAATGTCAAAAGAAACAAATGAGACTCAAAATCCTCAAATGTCTATTGAGGAAATGAAAGAACGTAGAGATGAGATTACAAAATATTATGAAGAAGAAATACCTCACCTTAAAGTTAAAGCAGAATATGAAGAGCTAATAACTAAAATAGAACGTGCAAAAAATGAAAGATTATTAGGTCAAATGCAAATGGCTCAAATGATGGCTCCTCCAATGGAAGAAGGTTCACAAGAAGAAAATTTTAAAGAACTTTCAAATCAAGTAAAAAAAGAAAACAAAGAAAGAAAACTTAAAAAACAAGCATAATGGATTATACAATGGATCAAGTAAAAGATGCCGTTGAATCTAAAGGATATGCATTTTTTACATCAGGAAGTTATAATGTTAATATAGTTGGTATTAGGAATTCTGATACATGCAATAGAGTTACAAATCATTATGATGACCTTATAACTATTTCATTTAAGAAAAAAGATAATGGACCTTGGTATTATCACCAATGGAAAGCTACAACAGATCCAGGAAAATTCTGGATGGATCATCCTTTAAATAAAAAAGGATGTGCAATACTAGTTCCAAATCAATATCGTAGTGTATATGCAATTGACAAGCATAGAAATAAATATTATGCATTATGTCAAAGAAATGGAAGTGTTGAAGTATATAGAGATGGTAATGAAAATGATGTATATGATTTAAATCCAGAAACCACTGATAAAGGTTATTTTGGTATTAATATACATAGAAGTTCTGCATATGAAACTTCTACTAGAATTAATAAATATTCTGCAGGATGTCAAGTATTTGCCAATCCTTTAGACTTTAAACAATTTATGAATATTGTTAGAAAATCATCTAAAGTATGGGGTAATGACTTTACATATACGTTAATTGAATCAAAAGATATATTATGATAATAAATCAAGTTGAAAAAAAAGGAGAATTAAAATTATGGAATATTGTTAGGTTTCAAATATTATTATACTGTCATTTTAACAATGTAATAATTCCTGAATCTGATTTAGAATGTTTAACATTATTAGCTTTAAATGGTGAATCTGAATTAACATCTTTTTGTAATTCTGCTTGTAATGAAGATCAAAAAGATAGAGATACTGATTTAAAATATGAAAAAGAAATATTTAAAAGTCCTCAATGTGTTAGAAATTCAATTAACAGAATAGAAAGTAAAAATTTAATTGTTAAAACTGGAAAAGGTAGAAAAAAAATTTATGTTAATTCAGATATGAAGTTACAAACTTCAGGTAATATTTTTGTTAATGTTAAATTATTGAGAAAAGAATATGACACCCAAGAAAGTTAAAACAATTATTAATAAAACTTCTGAAGATTTAAATATTTCAGAATCAATAATTGATGATGTAATTAGTTTTTATTGGAAGCAAGTAAGAAATTCAATAGTTGAAGTAAAAAATGATTCTTTAAAAATAAATGGTTTAGGAACATTTAATGTAAAATCATGGAAGCTAAATGGTATAATTGATAAATATGAAAAAAATATTAAGTCTTTAGAAAAATATAATAATAAATATATGACTTTTCAAAGACATGCAATTTTAGCTAATACAAAAAAAAGATTAGAAAAGTTACAAGATTTAAAAGAAAAAATTAATAAAGAAAAACTTAGAAAAAAAGAAATCAAAGAAAAACGTAAAGAATATGTCAATAATAAAAATTTGGAAAGCAAAGAATCAGATTTTAGAAGGAATAAAAAATAAAGTTTTTAAAAAAGAAGATGTTGAAGCAATTGCTAAAGAAAGATTAGATGTATGTATTAAATGTTCATATATTGATAAAAAAGGAGATAAATGTTATTTGAAAGGTACACAGCCATGCTGTTCATTGTGTGGTTGTGATCTTTCTTTAAAAACTAGAGCATTATCTGCTGAATGTGATGTTAAGAAATGGTTAGCAGTTTTAAGTGAAGAAGAAGAAGATAAATTAAATGAATCATTATGAGCTTAATATTTAAAGAAAAAGGACATCTCTACGAAAGTATAGATCCTAATGAAAAAATAAATTGGACTAGTGTAACTTCTGTCATATCTGGTTTTAAAGAACCTTTTAATGCAGAATTACAAGCAAGTAAATCAACAAAAAATAAAAAATCTAAATGGTATAAAATTCCACCTAAAAGGATATTGGAAATATGGAATAATGAATCTAATAGAGCTATGACACTAGGTACATTTTATCATAATCAAAGAGAATCAGATTTAACTGGTTTAGATACATTAACAATTGAAGGACAAGCATTACCTGTTATTCCACCTAAAATAATAGATGGTTTAAAATATGCACCTGATCAAAAGTTAATTCCAGGAATTTATCCAGAGCATTTTGTTTATTTAAAGTCTGCGTCTATATGTGGTCAAGCTGATTATGTTGAAGTAGTTGATAATAAAATTAATATTATTGATTATAAAACAAATAAAGAAATAAGAAAAAACTCTTATAAAAATTGGGAAGGAATTTCAAAAATGTTAAATGGTCCAGTTTCACATATAGAGGATTGCAATTTGATGCATTATAATTTACAATTAAGTTTATATATGTATATGATAATTAAACATAATCCTAAATTAAAACCAGGTAAATTAATATTACAACATGTTATTTTTGAAAAAGAAGGAGATGATAGTCATGGTTATCCAATAACTAAATACCAAGAAAATGGAGATCCAATTGTTAAGCAAGTTAAAAAATATGAATTATCTTATTTAAAAAAAGAAGTTATTGATATAATTAAATATTTAAAAACATTATGATAACAAAAATATTTGACATACAAAATAATAAAATTATACCAACAGAACATTGTTATTCTATAAAATGGTTAAAAGATATAATGGAAGAATATTCAAAAGATGAAGAATATTTAAAAGTATATTCTTATTTATTTTATATGACTTGTCCTAATCCTGATTCTAATCCTTATTTTAATGTAGTAGAAACTGAAAAAGAAGATTTGATATTAGAGGACATAGATTCAGAATTTTCAACTGAAGACCCATTAATAAGATTAGCATTAGATAAATGTGAAAAATTATATGAAACACCAACTTCCAGAGCATATATGGGAATTAAAAAGGCTTTAGATAATATAGCAATTTATATGGCAAATACCTCAATAACTGATGGAAGAGATGGTAATATTTCTCAAATTAGAGCTGTTGCTAAAGATTTTGATAGCATTAGACAATCTTATAAAGGTGCTTTTAGAGATTTACAAGATGAACAATCATCTCGTGTAAGAGGTGGTAAAGGAATGGCATATGATCAATAAATTTAAAAAATGAGAGCATATATAAACTTAATAATACTATTAATATTAGAATATTTTGATAAAAAGTATTTGAAAAATTATCATAATGGCAAAAAAAGAAAAAAAAGAAAATAAAGGAAAGCATTATTATAACTGGGTTTTTCATTTTAATTATCATACAAATCTTTGGTATGCTATTCCTAGAGATAGATATACTAAATATTGGAGTATGTCAAAAGATAAATTTTTACAATCAGGAGATATTAATACTTTAATGTATAAAGTAGATTTATTAGAAAAGGAAAGAATATATGTTCAGAAAAGATAATTATCCAATAACAATACCTACATATAAAAACTATCAATGGACAGAAACTGAGTTTAAAACTCAACAAAGTTTTATTGATTTTTTATTATCTATATTTAAAGAACCTGGTGAATGTGAGTTTGATGAATATGTAAATACATTTAATCAACAAGCAACAATCTATAATGAAAAAGGCTATTATTGTAAATCTCCATTTAGAAGTAAAGATTTTAGAAAATATTGGGATGATCAAAAAAATAAATGTAGAAAAGGTGTTTTATTTATAAATAATGATAAGTCTTGGTTTATACCTAGAGATTATTATATGTGGTTAAATTTTTTACCAATTTTTGATAAAGAAAAAAATATATATGATTTTCCATTAATTTGGGATGTTCAATATTACATGTCATTATATGAACTTCTTGCTGAATTAAATAATAAACATTCTGCAGTATTAAAAAAACGTCAAATTGCATCTTCTTATTATCATTGTGCAAAACTTATAAATCAATATTGGTTTGAAGAAGGAGCTAAATTAAAAATAGGAGCTTCATTAAAAGATTATATAAATGAAAAAGGATCTTGGAAAATGATTCAAGAATATTCAGATTTTCTTAATGAACATAGTGCATGGGTAAGAGCACATAATCCTCAAAAAGTTTTAGATTGGGAACAAAAAATACAAGTTACTATAAGTGGAAGAGATATAAGTAAAGGTCTTAGAAGTACAATAACAGGTATGTCTTTTGAAAAAAATGCAACAACTGGTGTAGGTGGACCATGTAGATATTTTTTTCATGAAGAAGGAGGAATAGCATCAAAAGCAGATAAAACTTATGAATATATGAGACCTGCATTACATTCTGGAATGATAACAACTGGAATGTTTATTATAGCAGGTTCAGTAGGTGATTTAGATCAATGTGAACCACTTAAAGATTTTATTATGAATCCAGAAGAAAATGATTTTTATGCAGTAGAATCTAATCTTATAGATGATAAAGGTACTATTGGTAAGCATGGATTATTTTTACCTGAACAATGGTCTATGCCACCTCATATTGATGAGTATGGAAACTCCTTAGTAGAAGATGCTTTAAAAGCAATTGATGCACAACGTCTAAAATGGAAAAATGATTTATCTCCAGATAAATACCAATTACGTATTTCACAAAAACCAAAAAATATTGCAGAAGCTTTTGCGTTTAGAAAAGCTTCAATATTTCCTATTCATTTATTAAATGCACAAATGAGAAGGATTGAAGAAAAAGAATATCCTTATGAATATGTAGATTTATATAAAGATGACGATGGTCAAATAAAAACTGAAAAAGCAAAGTACTCTCCTATAATGGATTTTCCTGTAAATAAAAAAACAGATAATAAAGAAGGATGTGTAATAGTTTATGAAAGACCTTTAAAAAAACCTGAATGGGGTACATACTATGCTTCTATTGATCCTGTTGGAGAAGGCAAAACTACAACTTCAGAATCTTTATGTTCTATTATTGTTTATAAAAATCCATTAGAAATAACAAGACAAGATGAAAATGGAGATAATATAACAACAATTGAAAGAGATAAAGTAGTTGCTACATGGTGTGGAAGATTTGATGATATAAATAAAACTCATGAAAGATTATTATTAATCATTGAATATTATAATGCATGGACATTAGTAGAAAATAATATATCATTATTTATACAATATATGATAGGTGTAAGAAAACAAAAATTTTTAATTCCTAAAAGTCAAGTATCTTTCTTAAAAGACTTGGGTGCAAACAAAGCTGTATATTCAGATTATGGTTGGAAGAATACTGGTACTTTATTTAAATCTCACCTTATAAGTTATGCAATTGAGTATTTAAAAGAAGAAATAGATAATGAATATGATGAAGAAGGAAACATATTAAATACTACATTTGGTGTAGAAAGAGTTCCTGATATTATGTTAATAAAAGAAATGTCTGCATATCATGAAGGACTTAATGTTGACCGTTTAGTAAGTTTTGCTGCATTAATAGCATTTGCTAAAATTCAACAATCAAATAGAGGCTATAAAAAAAGAAAGGAAGATGATGGTAATAAAAACTTGGAAAATTCACAAAATTTGTTTAAATTAAATAGTAGCCCCTTTTCTAATATTGGCACTAAAAATGGTAAACAAAATAAATTTAAAAAGAGAAAAAATCCATATAAAAATCTCCGTTAATATATAATAATATGAAAGTTTTAAATGCTTTAGATTTAAAGAAAGGTGAAAAAGCTGAATACAATAAGATGGGTACTATTACTCAACCTATTCAGTTTTTACCTTTAGACCAAAAAGATGATGAGTGGGTAGCATGGAATATGGATTGGTTTGAGTGGCAGGGAGTACAACAACTTAGAAGAAATTCAAGAAGATTGTTAAAAAACTATAAACTTGCAAATGGTATTATAGATAAAACTGATTATGTTGTTGAACAGGATAATGAATATAATGATATTATTCAAACTTTAACAGAAGAAGATAGTGGCGCATTAGAATTAAAGTTTTATCCAATTATACCTAATGTAGTTAATACTCTTGTTGCAGAATTTGCTAAAAGAAATACTAAAGTAACATTTAGAGCTGTTGATGATACATCATATAATGAAATGATGGAATATAGGAGATCTATGATTGAAGAACATTTAGTATCAAAAGCACAACAAGAAATGCTTTCATCAATGATAGAACAAGGAGATCCTTCTGATCCACAGTTTCAAAAACAGATGCAAGAACAAATGTCTCCTGAAAATATTAAAACACTTCCACAAATTCAAGAATTTTTTGAAAAAGAATATGTTAATGTTATAGAAGAGTGGGCTCAACACCAACAAGAAGCTGACACTGGAAGATTTAACATGGAAGAATTAGAAGAACGTGGTTTTAGAGATATGTTAATTGCAGATAGAGAATTTTGGCATTTTCAAATGATGGATGATGATTATGATGTTGAATTATGGAATCCTGTTTTAACTTTTTATCATAAGTCACCTAATGTAAGATATATTTCTGAAGGAAATTGGGTTGGTAAAGTAGATATGATGTCTGTTTCTGATGTTATTGATAAGTTTGGATGGGTTATGACAGATACTCAATTAGAAGCTTTAGAAGCAATCTATCCAGTAAGATCAGCAGGTTATACAATTCAAGGATATCAAAATGATGGTCATTTTTATGATCCTACAAAATCACATGACTGGAATACAAAATTACCTTCACTTGCATACAGACAGTTTACATCAATGAGAGAAAACAATGGTTTGATGCAGGGAATGGATATTGTAAATTGGATACTTGGAGATAGTGAAGATTATTTAGATTGGGGGTCTAGAGATTTATTAAGAGTAACAACAGTTTATTGGAAGACTCAAAGAAAAGTTGGACATTTAACAAAAATATCTGATAGTGGTGAAATAACTGAAGAAATAATTACAGAAGAATATAAAATTTCAGATAAACCAGAATATAATAATAAATTATTTAAAAATAAAAATAAAGAAAATTTAATATTTGGTGAACATATAGATTGGTTTTGGATTAACCAAGTATGGGGTGGTGTTAAAATTGGACCAAACTATACTAGTATGTATGGAATGAGTGACCCTGGTGGAGTAAATCCTATGTATATTGGGATAAATCAAAATAATGTTGGACCAATTAAATTTCAATTTAAAGGTGATCAAACTATGTATGGTTGTAAACTTCCTGTAGAAGGAAGAATATTTACAGATAGAAATTCTAAATCTGTATCATGTGTAGATTTAATGAAACCATGGCAAATAGGTTATAACTTAGTTAATAATCAAATTGCAGATATTCTTATTGATGAATTAGGTACAGTTGTTATGTTTGATCAAAATGCTTTACCAAAACATTCATTAGGTGAAGACTGGGGTAAAAATAATCTTGCCAAAGCTTATGTAGCTATGAAAGATTTTAGTATGCTTCCTTTAGATAGTACTATTACAAATACTGAATCTGCATTAGGATATAATCATTTTCAACAATTAGATTTATCTCAAACTAATAGATTAATGTCAAGAATCAATCTTGCAAATTATTTTAAACAACAAGCATATGAAAATATTGGTGTAGGACCTCAACGCATGGGAGCTCCAATAGAACAACAAACTGCAGAAGGTGTAAGAGTTGAACAATCTAATTCATATGCACAAACAGAAAAATATTTTATAAATCATTGTGATCATTTAATGCCTAGAGTACAACAAATGAGAACTGATTTAGCTCAATATTATGCTTCTACTAAACCTTCATTAAGATTGCAATATATGACATCTAATGAAGAACAAATGAATTTTGAAATACATGGAACTGATTTATTGACAAGAGAGTTAAATGTTTATGCAACAACTAATGCAAATAATAGAGCAGTATTAGAACATTTAAGACAATTAGCTATGTCTAATAATACAACAGGAGCTTCTATATTTGATTTAGGTAATATAATTGCTGCAGATTCAGTTCCTGAAATTAAAACCATAATGAAAGATGCTGAACAAAAAATTAAAGGTCAACAACAACAAGAGCAACAACATCAACAACAAATGCAAGAACAACAAATTCAAGCTGAACAACAAGATAAACAAGCTGAACAAGCATTTAAGTCTCAAGAATCAGAGAAGCAAATAAGAAAAGATATTCTTGTTGCAGAAATAAGAGCTGCAGGATATGGATCAATGATGGATGTTAATGAAAATAAACAATCTGATTATCAAGATGCAATGAAAGATATACGTGAATCACAAAGATATCAAGATCAAGCAAACTTAAATAGAGAAAAAGAAATTAATAAAAATATTCAAACTAGAGAAAAAATTAATATTGAAAGAGAAAAAATGCAAAGCGCACAACAAATTGCAAATACACAATTAGATATAGCACGTGAAAATAAAAATCAATATGACTTTAAATCAGATAAAAAAGAAAAAAATTCTAATAAGAAAAAATAATTATAGCTATATACTAAGATTTTTCTTTACTAATTTTTCTTATTTTTTAAACTTTAATTATTTATAATCAATTATTTTAATTATATTATTATATAAACATTTATTAAACCAATAACAAAATGAGTGATACAAATACAAATACTACTATTGAGCAAAAACAAATCAGTTCAGATGAACTAGATAACTTGCTTGGTATGCCAGGTGCAGATAGCGTAATAACACCTGTTGAAGAAGAAAAACCTTCATTTTTTACTAAAGATGATGTTGATGTTTCTTTTATTGATGAACCAGTAAAAGAAATTACTAATGAAGTTGTAGAAACTAAATTAGAAGAAAACACTGAAGAAATTTCAAATACTAATACTGAAAAACCTTCAAATGAAACATTTAATGATTTAGTTGCACAAGTTGATGACGTATTAAATGAAGATGAAGAATCTAATGTAGGAAGACCTAAGTTAGATAAACAAGGTATGGCACAATTAACAAAAGAACTTGTTAAAGAAGGTTTAGTTGTACCATTTGAAAATGAAGAAGATTTTAAAGATTATTCTTTAAATGATTATAAAGATTTAATAAAAGCAAATTTTGAAAGTAAAGCTGAAGAATTAAACAAAGCATTACCAAGACAATTTAAAGATCATTTACCACCTGAATTGCAGTATGCAGCTGATTATGTATTTAATGGTGGAGAAGATTTAAAGGGATTGTTTAAATATTTATCAAAAGCAGAAGAAGTAAAAGAATATAGTTTAGATTCAGAAAATGGTCAAACTGCTATTGCAAGAGAATATTTAAGAGCAACTAACTTTGGAAATGATGAAGACATTCAGGAACAAATTGAAGAATGGGTTGATTTAGGAAAACTAGAAAGTAAAGCTGGAAAGTTTAAACCTAAATTAGATCAAATGCAAGAACAAATTGTACAAAGACAAGTTCAAGTTCAAAAAGAAAAAAAGCAGCAGCAAGAAGAACAGTCACATCATTATATGAATAGTGTATATGAAACATTAAAAGATGGTCAGCTAGGTGATGTAAAACTTAATAGTAAAATACAAAACTTATTATATGCTGGTTTAGTTCAACCTAATTATCCTTCTATTTCAGGAAAATCAACTAATTTGTTTGGTCATTTAATTGAAAAATATCAATTTGTTGAACCAAGACATGATTTAATTGCAGAAGCATTATGGTTACTTGCAGATCCAACGGGATATAAATCAAATATTAAAAAATCTGCAAATACAGAACAGATTGCTCAAACTGTTAAAAAACTTAAAACTGAACAATCTTCTAGAAACCCATCTACTACTGTAAATGCAAGTACTAATAATACACGTAAAAGAGATTTAAAAGCAATAAAAAAACCTACTAAAGATTTTTTTAAAAGATAAAATAAAAACAAATAAATAAATAAATAACAATTAAAATTTAAATTATGGCAACTCCAGTATTAAACAATGGAATTTTTCTAAGAGATACGCAGTATAATGCGTCATCTCATCTAGATTCTTACCATCTTGTGAACATGTTGAAGGATGCAGAACCCATGGATCTTGGGCCAGTAGACATTTGGGCTATGGCACAGAAAGTGGAAATGCCTCTTTATCAAATGTCTTCATTCGGTGGAAAGAATGTAATTATGGTAGACAATGCTCGTGGAGAGTATAAATGGCAAACGCCAGTCTCCCAAGACTTACCTTATATAGTTTGTAATATTATACCTGAAGTAGAAGAAAACGCTACTCCAGGAATAGATGGAACTACTTTTCAAATTAAACTTAATAAACGTGAGTTTGGACATGGTGACATTATTACTTATGATAAGTATAATGGAACTGAACTTTATATTACAGCTGATGATATCATGCCTGTAGGTGATGGTTTTATTTACACTGTTCAATTAGTAAATAATGATTCACAAAAGTTTTTTGATGTAGCCTTTTTAACTGAAGGAACTAAATACTTTAGAAAAGGTTCTGCTAGAGGTGAATATGGTGAAAGATTTTCAGATATCATTACAGGTTCAGGATTCAGAGAATTTTATAACTATGTAGGTGGTGCTGAAGCTCATGTTCATTATTCAATCTCTTCAAGAGCTGATATGATGATCAAAGGTGGAATGAATGCAGATGGAACTGTTCCTGTAACAGAAATTTGGAGAAACTTTGATAAAAATTCAAATAACCCTTCTGTATCTTCTCTTGAAGAAATGGTTCAAACAATGGGTAAATCATATGTAAAAAGTGCAATGGAAAATGGTACTTTAAGCAGAACATTCTTAACTAATCTTGAAGCTGCTCATTTAAGTAAAATTGCTTCTGATATGGAGACTTACTTAATGTGGGGTCATGGTGGTAGAGTTAGACAAGATGGTCCAGATGATATCAGATTATCTGTTGGTCTTTGGAAACAACTTGATAACTCATTTAAGAAAGTTTACAATAAATCAGGATTTTCTCTTGACTTATTTAAATCAGAACTTTACAACTTTTACCAAGGACGTGTTGAACTTAATGGACCAGATCCACAAAGACAACTTATTGTTCAAACAGGTATTGGTGGTATGAAAATGGTTAATGAAGCAATTAAGCGTGAAGCAGTTGGTTCAGGTCTTGTTATCAATGCATCTGATGTTGGTGCTATTACTGGTAAAGGAATGGATCTTAACTTTGGATTTGCTTATACTTCATATGTGATTCCTTTCTTAGCTAATGTTAAGTTTGTACTTAACCCAGCATTTGATAACTTACATACTAATAATGTTGAAAATCCAATTATTGATGGTCATCCACTTAGCTCTTATAGCTTTGTTATTTTTGACATCACTGATACAGGAAATGATAATATTTTCTTATTGAAGTTAGATTGGGATAATCAACTTAAATGGTGGTATCAAAATGGAACAATGGACTATATGGGTAAATCTCAAGGATTTAATTCTTCTGGTCAATTTAATGGATATCGTGTGTATATGTCACAGACAATGCCAGCCATTTGGGTAAAAGATCCAACCAAGGTTCTTAAAATTGTAATGAGAAATCCAGTTACTGGAGGATCATTTTAAGATAAATTAATAACTCAAACTAAAATAGGGGAGGCATTATCCTCCCCTTTTTTTAAGTTTAAAAATTATAAAAATGGCATTTATTAAAAAAATATACGCACAAAGCCCTGATCCAGATTTAGAAAGAATTGCAAGAAAGCAAGAGTATGGACAGGCACAATTAGCTAGATTAGCACATGTTAATCAAGTTGGTTCAGAAACAGAAGCTGCATTACAGTTAGTTAGTGATCAAATTACTACATCTGCTAGTTCAGGTTCAATTCCTGAACCATTTTTACAAAAAACTGCTACACAAATTACTTATTCTGATGGTACAGTTTTACAAGGATGGAAATTTACAGGTGGTATGTTATTAATTGGATCTAATGTTTATTCTGAAGCTCAAGGAACTATAACTATTCCATCACCAGATGGAGGAGTAACTCCTGCAGGTTTTTATATTGCATATGATAATAGTGGTTCTGTAAAATGTACAGATACATCAGGCCCTCCAGGTACTGCATTTGATATCATTAATGGTTTTGTTTCAGGAGCTGATATGGTTAATACAGTTCTTGGTCCTACAATTGGTACAGCAATAAAATCTGATTATATGGGATTATTTTTAGATGATTCTGCAGTAGCAGGAGAGTATGTTGTAACTTTAGAAGCAGCAACAGGTGATGGTGCAGCAGGAACAGCTGAAGTATTTTATCAGTTTGAATTCCTTACATATTCAGAAGTAACACCTTTATTAAGTTAAAATTATAAAAATTAGAAAAAATGGAAGAAAAATTCGCACCAGAATCAGCTGTAAAAGATAAAAGGGTACAAGATATGGCATTTCAAGATGCACGTCTTTCAGTTAAAACAATAACTGAAACTGTAGCTTTTCAACCTTCTACTGCTGTTAAACAAGGAGTATTGGAATTACCAGTTCCTACAGAAGGAGCAGTAAAAGCACCATCAGGTCCTCAATTAGTAACAATACAAGATGAAGCAAAACTTATAAAAGAAGATGGAGCATCATCTGCTGCTGATAAAGGAGCTGCTGAAATAATTGAAAAAATAGCAGAAAAACAAATTGACGATTTAGAAAAAAGAAAATCTAAAACAAAAGTTAGATATTCTAAATCAAGAGATATGTTCAGTAGTGTAAAATTATATTTACTGCCTGATTCAGTTACACAACCTAAAGCATATGCTAAAGTGATTCTTTATTCTCAATTAAAAGAGAAACATAATGATTATTTGACTGCAACAAGAGGTTTCTCAGGAGGCTCTGTTGTTAATTCAGTTAACTTATTAAAAGCATCATCTGGAGCAGTAAATGCTTTACCAGCACCAGTACAAAAAGAAGTTCCTTACGGGGATTTATAATAAATAATAATTAATAAAACCAAATAAAATGAGTGAATTTACAAAAGTAGAAGTAAGAACATTGAATACCCCTAAGAAGGTATCAATTAAACCATATTTTGAACCAGGAATGGAAAACATGGGTTTAGAAAATTATGGAATGTCTTTATATGATGGAGTATATCATGAAGAACAATTAGCGTGTCTTGAGAAAAATGGAGTAAAAAGATATGTAACAGGTTTAAATGAGTTTTCTCCAAATGTAAAGTTAATCACTAATTTAGAAGCAAAGCAAGCTAAAATAAAACAAATAAGAATTATGGTTTCTGAACTTGAAAAAGATTTAGCTGCAAATGTTATAGATGTTGACGATGATAAATTCTGGGATAAAGTTACTTTATTAAAACCTAATAATGATGAGTTTTGGGGAAAAATAACTTTAAGAGCTGGAAATGATATTACATTTTTAGACCCTGAAAAAAATCCTTATGATTTAATAAAGTTATGTGCTATAGAGGCAGGTGGATTTTCATTAATTGCAAAAAGTTTAGAAGCTGCGCAATCAATGCCTACACCTCCTAAGTTTTATTTAGATAAATATGAAGAAACAGTTTCAACTAAAAATGAACTTAAAAAAATAAGAAATAAAGCATTATCTAAACTTCAAGAAATGTATGATAAGAATAGTAAAAAATTATTATATGTTACTAAAGTGATTGTTCCAGGAAGTCCAGAATATATTAATTCAACACCTAATGATGTTTTATATGAAACTATGGATGATTACATTAATGGTTTAAATTTTGAAAAAGATAAAAAACGTTCTGCTGAAACATTTTTAAGTACCTCAAAACTATCAATGGAAGATTTAAAATTAAAATCTTTAATTAAGGATGCAACTTTTTATAAGTATATTGCTCCTAAAGCTGATGGTTTTATTTATCATATATCTACTGGAACAATGCTTGGAAGAAATTCAAGTGATGTTTTAGAATATTTAAAAAGTCCTTTAAACGAGGAAATTTTAATTAAAATAATGGAACCAGTAGAAAAAAATTGGAAAAGATAGTAATGGATAAAGAAGAAAAAAAACAATGTAAATGTGGACAATCACAAGATCCTGATGGGTTTTGTGATGGCTCACATGTTGCACAAAAATCTGAAGCATGAAAAAAGTTGAACCACAAGTAATTACAGGATGGAGTACAGGACCTAACTATACAGCAGGTGAAACTCCGTGGTATAAAAAAGGAGGATGTGTAAAAATTAAAAAATTAAAAATGAAAAAAGGTGGTTCTAAAAAAGGATATCAAAATGGACCAGCTGGATTTGGGTATTAATATTTAAAAAATAAAGTTATGAGAAAAATAGTTAGAAAAAGTAAAGGTGGTACAACTAATATAAAAAGCTATCAACTTGGAGGACCAATACCTATAATTGGTGCAGTAACAGATGACTGGAGAGGAAATAATCCTTTATTAGAAAGTACTTTATATAAAGAAGGAATAAAATCAGCGTATAATAGAGCTGATCCAAATTTCTTGTATAATAAAAGAAATACAGAAAAAGATTCTTTAACACCTAGAGAAATAGATATAATGAACTACAAACCTAAAGCAAAAAAAGGTGGTTCTTATAGAAGAAAAGCAGGTAAATAATTAATATTTAAAAATTAAAATTATGGCAGGTAAATGGGATAAATCAAGCAGAGACTTGAGTGGATACATAGCAAAATGCATGGACTATGCAAAAGGTAGAATTATGGCACAACGACCTAAAAGTTCAAAAGATGTAATGGGTATGGGAGAAGCAGAATCTAAAAATAGAGGATTGTTATCAAAACAACCTTCTTCAAGTAGAACTGTAAAAGGAATGCCAGACAAATTAAAATAATAATAAATGAATAATTCAACAATTGTTCTTAAAGTACAACAAAGGCTTAATAAGTTAGCCAGTTCTGATTATGATAATATAGAATGTTGGCAAGTTGTTGAAGCATTTAATAAAGCTTTAATTGAATGGCCTCGTAGACAGATACGTGGAAGTAATATATTTAAAGATGGTGATGAAGGTTCTGTTAGAAGAATTGATGATTTACAAATACTTTTAAGAGAAGAAAGAATTGCTTTAATAAATAGACAACTTTTTTTTGAAACTGCTAATGATATTCCAGAAGATTATTTAGAGTATAAAAGAATTGATTGTTTTGCAAAACAAGAATGTTGTGAAGACTTAAGACAAATGATTGTTTATTTAGCTGAAGAAGATAATAGAGCTCAGTTACTAAGAGATGATTTAAAAAAACCTAGTTTTGAATGGGGAGAAACCTTTTCAACTTTAATAAGTAATAAAGCAAGAATTTTTACAAATAATGAATTTGAAATAGAAAAAGCTACATTAACTTATTATAGAAAACCTATTCAAATTCAAATTGAAGGTTGTAGTGATCCTTATACTTTAGTAACAAGTACTGTTGATGTAGAGTGTGAATTTAAAGATGATATAGTTGAATTAATAATTGATGAAGCTGTAGCCATACTTGCAGGAGATATTGAATATGGTACACAAATGCAACGTGGAACTCAATCAGCAGAAAGAAGTAATTAATTATTTTGCAGTTAACAAAATAATTGTTATATTATAGTATATATGTTTATAAATTTTAAAAATTAAGAAAAAATGGCTTATTTTAATCATGCGTTTCAAAAAACGCTTTTAAGTACCGCAGCAGTTCCAGATGGAATTGGTGAAGGTCCTACAACAGATATTCCTGCAGCAGGAGTTGGAGTTGTAAATCCTACTACATGGCAAACAGATTATGTTGATAGTTTAGCAGGTGGAAAAAATATTGTATTAGCAATGGGATCAATTATGTCTCAAGACAAAATTGGACCTTTCCATGGTGGATATCAAACCACTTCAAAAACAAAAATGATAAATCCTAAGTATGTTCAATCAGTTTACCAAGTAAATTGTTGTGAGGCACAAACAAATGTAATTGGTATAGGTGAAGTAAATCCTACTCAAGATCCTGCAACATCTGAATGTTGTAGAACATTTGAATGTGATGAGACTTATTATATGAGAATTGACCTTAAAGGTTCTCCTGCATTAAGATATTTAAATCACAATATGTATTATGTTGCTTCTGCTTATACAGGATGCTGTCCTGATGATGACCCAACTGCAGCTGTTAGTTCAGGTGTTGTTATGCAAGGATGGATTAATGATATTATCAATACTCCTACTTTCTTTGGATTATATGATCAATGGGATCAAAGAATGATCAACATTGCATTAGTAGAAGTTTGTAGTGATGGTGCTGGTGAAGGAACTGCTACTCTTTATTTACCAGATGCTCCTTATTGGGATAGCGTAGCAAAAGGGGGAATTCTTTCTGCTGAAGGTACAGCTTTTGTTGCTGATTTAGAATCTATTAATGAGGATTATACTGATACAACAGGTGCAGGTAATGCTCCAGCTCCTTTAAGTACATTAGTTGTTGATCCTGATTGTTGCTATGGTTTAATTATAAATCCAGCAGCTATTGAAACTAAATTTGATAACTGTACATTTGAAACAACTGACAAATATGAAATTGAACCATTAATTGGTCAAGTTTCTATGTTAGATGAAACTGGTGATCCATGTGAATTTGCAGGCGTTTGTCTTCATGATGGAATTACTCCAGCTGCAAATGGTGGTGCTGTTGCTCCTGCTATTAGAACAGCTGTTCAAGTACAAGGTTCAGGTGAACAAGTTCTTAGAGACTTTATTCTTTCACAATCATATGAGCAAAAATTTGTTGCAAGTAATGATTTGAGAATAAGAGAAATTACTCTTGGAGATGACATTGTCAATGCTGTTGATAGAGATACTTTATATTCAAGTGTATATATCTTACATAGTGTTCCAAGATTTAATAATCCTACTGGAGTATTTGATAATGATCAATACTTAATTAGAGTAGTTCTTAATGATGGTGCTCTTTGTGGAACAACTGATGCTAGTGTTTTTGCTGCTAACTTAGTTTTCTGGTTAGGTCAAGCAAATAATGATCATGCTGTTGAAAGTGCAAAAGGTTTTTGATGTTGTACTACAGCAGCCATAACTGGAGTAGATCCTACATCAGTAGTTTAATAATAGTAATTAAATAATAACTCATAGGGGGAGTGAGAATTTTTCTCCTTCCCCTTTTTTATTTTATATCATGGCTAAACATACTTTAAGTTTAAATATTCCAACTGTTTTAAATACTTGTATTTTAAGAGTTGAGGATACAAGTGTATATGCATCTGATACATCAGGTTGCATACTTCCAATTGAATGTACTCAATTAGATATATTACCTCCAGGATTTTCTGAAGCTGTATCTATTGATGTCACACCAAATTTTGCTTTAAACTTAACAGCATGTGACTTGGCTTTACAAACATCTTTATGTGGTACACAATTTAATACATTACCTGATGGTGTATATGTAATTAAATATAGTGTTGCTCCAAATGAATATGTATATGTAGAATATAATCATTTAAGAATAACAAATGCTTTAATAAAATATAATGAGTTGTTATGTGAACTTGATGTTGCAGCTTGTAATCCTTTACAAGAAGTTCAAGATAAATTACAAGAATTAAGATTAATTAGAATGCTTTTAGATGCAGCAAAAGCAAAAGTAGAATTCTGTCACAATCCTTCAGCAGGAATGGATTTGTATGAATATGCAATGAAAAGACTAAATAAAATGGATTGTACAGTTTGTATTTAATAACTATTAAACCAACAAAGTTATGGCAAAGTGTCCAAATTGTAAAAAAAATATAGGATGTTCATGTAAATTAAGAACATCAAAATCAGGAAAAAAAGGATGTACAGCATGTGTATCTACATTAGAAAATAAAAAAATTATAAAAAGATCAAATCCAACGTCACCTAAAATAAATAAAGTTACTACAAGAAGAATATCTTAAATGGCAACAACTAGAACATATACAGTAGGATTAAACGGTGAAGTATGGAGAATGTTAAATCATGATCCAAATACTTGGACTGATGTAAGCTTATCATCTTTAATAAATACTACAAATTATCTTCAACCTACATCTGGAAGTGAATATAACATATTTACAAAATTAACTGGCTACAACTTAGTAGATGTAATGTCAGATCCTGAAGATTCAAGCAAACTTTGTGTTATTTCAGGTAATAATCCTTCAGTTTTACCATCAATTACAAGTGGTCCTGGTGATGGTGGTATTTTTGTATCACATGATGCAGGAGCAACATGGTTTATGCCACAAGGTGATTGGTTAGATGTATGTGACACTAATTCTGGAAAAGTAAGTTTTCATTTTGAAGTATGGTATGCAGATTCTAATACAATATATGTTATAAGTCAAGGAGGTTATATATTTAGATCACTTGATGGAGGATTAACATTTAATAGTATTAAAGATAATACAGGCACTAATGTTCAAGCAGGTGCTGGAAACATTTTTACATCATGTATCCATATGTGGAAAGATACTACTGGTATTAATGGAGGTTTAGATTATGGAGTAATTGCTCAACAAGAAGATGTTAATCAAGTTGCATCAGATGTTACAGTTTGGAAAACATTAGATGGTGGAGTTACATGGTCACAATTAAATAGCAATAATCCAATAAAAAATACTGTAATAAACGATAGTCAAGTTGGAAATGCTACAGGAATATATATATCACAAGATCAGTCTATGATAACTGTTCAGTGTGAATATGTAACTAATAGATCTTTAGATAGTGGTGCAACTTTTATTACAACATTAGAAACATTAAGAAATGGTTTACATTTAACATGGTTTGAAGCATATGACCCATTTGTTGCTGATTTTTGGGTAACACAAAAAGGACTTGCAACAAATTCTATTACTAATTCAATAGATGGTGCAGCTACGTGGACTCCAACTTTATCAAATGGAAGTAGAACAGATGGTGCACATTTTTATACATCTACGAATGGATATATTACTTCTGGTACAAGTTTGCTTTCAACTACACAATCAGGATCAAATCCACAACCTTCTTTATCTATAGTTGGAGATAATTCATTATTAGCAGTTTGGACAGGAAGTGAACTACAATATTATATATTAAGTGATTGTACAGATACATCATCTAAAATTATTGTTATTGATGATCCTAATGGAAGTATATTAGAACCTTATGTTGCTCCAATAAATGGCGCATCAATACAAATTACAAATAGTCCAAATATTGATCCTACAAAATGTTGGACAGTAGATTATTATAATGGTACAAATACACCACCAAATGTTGAAGTAATTAATGCTGCAAATACAATTATTGTATATGATTCATGTCAACAATGTTTACCACCTCCTCCAATTACAGAATGTTGGAAATTAGAACTTTGTCCTTTTTCAACAGGTGTTACGTGTCAAACTGTTGAGAATCATACTGGTTTTGATTGGACTGCTTGGGAAAACCAATATATTTATATTAATGGTGATACAACATGTATATACAGACCATTAAAAATAATGCAAGCAGTGTTTGTCACTCCTGATAGTTATAGCACATTATGTGCTTTACCAACTCCATGGGCAAACTCAATAGAATATTTAATTTCTTCTTTAGTTTATAATGGTACACAATATATTAGTGGTACTAGTCCTTCATACGTAATGACTGATTTAAACTATGATCCAGTTGAATGCGCAGCATTAGTTTGCTCATCTGTTGCATGTGGTACTACTGAAAATAGTTATTCTAATGTTCCTGATTTTATTAATAATACTTTAGTTACATTAGGTTTAGATAATGTATTAGATGCTTATCCAAATGATACTAGTAATACACCTTCTATTTTATTTAGTGATTCATCTTTTAAAATGCAATACACTAATGGTGATACATTTAGTATAACTATAATAAAAATTGTTGGAGGTATAACAACTTATTATAACTATTCAATTGGAGCTGGAAATTCAAATAATGTTTCTATTGGATCATCACCTGGTGCAACTAAAGATATCGCATATGCTTCACAAACAGGATCATCTTTATGTAGTGATACTACAACATTACCAGTAGTTGATGTAACAATACCAATTGTTGACGCAACATGTGAAAAAATAGATTGTTTAATTGACGCAACAGCAGTATTTACAAATCCTACAGTTAATGGAGGATCTGATGGCTCAATAACACTAACTATTACGGGAGCTCAAAATCCAACATTTATATTATGGTCAACAGGAGCAACTAATGTACAATCTTTAACTGGTTTATCTGCAGGAGTATATTCAGTAACAATAACTGATACAGGTATAGAAAACTGTCAGGTTCAATTACAAATAATTTTAACTGAGCCACCACCAGCTCCACCAGAACCAGAAACATGTGAAGTAACACCAAGATTAGGTGAACCTGGATTTTCTGTAAAAAATTGTGATCCTAAAACAGTTATTAAAATCAAAAATCAATTTTCTGATTCAGTATATGCATGGTTTAAAAGATTAAGATATGGTATTGAAACGTGTTGTGAATTTGATTTAGATAAAATAGATATAAAAAATCAATTATTAGAATTAGGAGAAATGAATGATCCTGATGCATGTGTTCGTCAATGTAATAGTTATTTAGTAACTGCATCAGAAGTTGGTACAGCTACATTTACATATAAAGATTGTTTTGGAGCAACAATAACTGATACAGTTGAACAAGGACCTGTTCCTATTACATTAACTACTTGTGCCCAACCAGATACATTTGCATCATTAGATAATCCTATAAATGTAGAATTTATTGAAAAATGTTGTGATCCAATACAAAATATACCAATGATATCTTATTGTATATCATTAACAGGTACTGATATTACAGCTGTAATTTCATGGATAGATTACGAAGGAGTGACAAAAAATAAAACATTAACCAATGTACAAGGATCCTGTGGTCCAGAAGGTGTAGATACATTATATATATGTGCACAAGAAGATACTGTAAGCAGTAGTGTACCAACAGAAACAACCATCACGCAAAAAGGAACTTGTTAATATGAATAAAATTTAGTATATTATATATAGAGACATAGTCTTAAAAAATTAGATAGAAAATGGCATTACCAACTAACTCAAGTTTAGCAAAACAACAAGGATGTAGTCCTGTATCATCAAATTGTGTAGTATGGCAAGGACCTGACTTAGACTGTATTGGTTTATGTCATGGTGATACTGTAAGTGATGTCATTGCTAAAATGGCACAAATTTTATGTGATCTTATTAATGAATTAGATATTTCTAATTTTGATTTTACATGTTTATTAACTAATGGTGTTGTACAACCATCAAATATTCAAGAGTTAATTCAGTTAATTATTGATCAATTATGTAATACAAATACTGAAGTAATAGATTCAGATGATGTTGAGGTTGGTAGAAAGTCAGGTGAATGTCCAGAAAATTGTATTATTCCTATTCCTGCATGGGCACAATATACAGATCCTTTAGGAAATGTTATAAAAAGCATGCCTATTGCAGAATATGCTGAAACTTCAGCAAATAAAATAACTACATTGATTTCAGATATAAGTGCCAATTCTGCACTTGCTGCACAAAATGCATCAGATATTACAAGTTTAGATTCACGTGTATCTGCTGTAGAAGGTGATTATGTTACAACTGGTGATTTACAATACACTGTAGATCCATCAATTGATCCTTCTGGAACTCCTGAGTTTATATCTACAGCATTAAAAGAAATAGAAGATACATTTGTTTCACAAAGAACAAGTGTAGGTTATAATGCAGAATTATTAAATTCAATCTTACAAGGAACTGCATTTAATAATGAAGACAGATTAGGAAGTATTGGTAACATGGCCACATTACCTGGATGGCAAGCTTCTGGTTCAACATTAGCAAGTAGTTTAATGAATATGTGGGTTGCATATGCTGATATGAGACAAGCAGTATCAGATATAAAAGAAAATTGTTGTGTTACAGGATGTGGAAGTATATATTATAACTTTAGATCAACTGTAGATACAACAACTGGTGCATTAACAATTTATTTAGATGGTTCAACAGGTGTTGAAGGATTTAGAGATTGTGATACTTCAGGTTCTGTATATACAGTAGTAGATTCTGATGGAAACTCTACTTCAGGACGTGTAGAAATAATTGATACAATTAATGATCCTTCTGGATCACTTGTTAGTTTAGCATCAACACCAGTTGATTATTCATTAGATTTAATTGTAACAATTCATCCATGTCTACATAATTCAGATTTAAATACTACATGTGAGTCTGTTTTATCATATAATATTTATGCAGCTAATAATTGCCCTTCATTAACAATAATCCCATCAGTATATGAAATTGATTATTCATTCCCTGTTACAGCAGGTTATGATTACATTGTACAATTATTTGAAGGAGTTAGTAGTGTAGTTATTGAATCTGCAACATTTAATGCTCCTAACCCTCCATCATTAGCTGTAAACGGAACATTTGGATCTGTTACACCATTAACAGAAAATACTAGTTATAGAATTAGAGTAATATTACAAAATGCAGATGGAACACAAATTACATGTCCTGATGATACAGTTGTAACATTGCCTGAAACTTGTGTAGCTGCAACAGGATTATCAACTGGAATAGTAATAATACCATAAAATAAAAAGAAATGAGTTCAAATTGTTGTAAAGTATGTAAATCAATGACACCATGTGGATGTAAAGACACTCCTCTTACTATCCCTGTTAATTATGTTACTGATCCTACAGTATGTCCAGATCCTAATCCATGTTCTGAGATATTTGATTCTCAGTGTATATGTTACAGTGGTGATGACTTAACGTGCGCTGGACAAACATGGGAAATACCTTCTGGTACGTCTGCTCAAATAGTTATTCAAACTTTATTTAATGCATTATGTGATCTTTCAGCAACTGTAGGTCCTATGCTTGGATATAATATACAATCTTTTGGAGGAAGTGTTTCTAATCCTGATTTAGGAACTTTAACATTATATGCTACTGATCCCACTAATGAAACATATGTTAAATCTGATATACCTTTTATTGTAGATAGACTTGGATGTGCAGATGATATTGTTGTTACATTTACTTGGACAGATCCAGATTTAGATGATATTTATATTGGTACTCCTGGTACTAATAGTTTTACTATTGCTGCTGATACAAGTTCAATATTAGTAGATTTAAAATTAAAATTTGTTGCACCTCCTGGAGGAACTGGTAAGACAGGTACATTTACTGCAACATGGGTATCATGTGGTATTACTAAAATACAAACTTATAGTTATTCAATCCCATAAACCAATATAAATTAATTAAAAATGGCAATAGAAACAGCAGAAATAACAATAGATTTTACAGCAAATACAGATGGCTGTCATAGAGCTGCGTTTAGAATTCAAGGATCAGGTGATCCATATGATACATCAAATGAAGTAATATGTGCAGGAATTGGAGCATGTCAAATTGTAATTACAACTACTGTTAATACAACAAGTTGTGATGGAGCTATAACTTTTGAAGGATATGTTCAACCTTGTTGTGAAGATGTAACATCTCTTGCTGCTAGAACAGCATGGACACAAGGATATACACCAACTGTAGTTTGTGAAAGATATGAGATTTCAATGATAGAAGGAAATTTAATATCTGTTAATATAAAAGATCCAGGTAAACTTTATGAACCTGCAAATAATATAGTAATTACAAGACAGCCAGGAGATACTTTTGTTAGTCCTGGTGATGATGCTGCAGCAGATATATTAACAGGTGGTTATGGTGTTACATTAGGTGAAGGAATTATTAATTCTATAACATCATTAATAAATGGTGGTGCTAGTTATACTGTAGCAGATATTCTTACAGTTGGTCCTACAACAGGTGTTGGTGCAACTATTAGAGTAGATGCTGTAGATGGTCTTGGTGCTATAACATTTTATTCACTAATATTAAATGGAACTGAGTTTGTTGAAGGACCTTTTACATTTACAGGTGGGACAGGTGTTGGTGCAGATTTTGAAATTGTTTCCGTTCAAGATGGTGGTGCAGATTTTGAAAGATATGGTGCTATTTTAGATGTTAATGTAACTGTACCAGGAAGATATAGCATTGATCCTGTTTTTACAATTACAACAGGAACAGGTTTAAATGGTGAATTAAATGGAAAGCTAGAAGCTCCTTCAGGTGATTGGGCTGGAGCAGGTGTTGATTGTGCAGCTAATCCAGTTACTATTGCTGATTTAACATTAGGAGATATACCATATGCAATTTGTTTAGATGGTGGAATTGCTGCAACACCAGCAGGATATTCTGTAACACAAACTGGATGTTGTATAAATGATGATACTACTGCAACAGCATGTACAACTGTTGAAGTAGAAAATCCTACAGAAGTTTCTTTAGATATTGAAATAACAGAATGTGGTGGGGCAGTTTCAACTGTTACAATTCCTGCTAATACGACTAATACATATTGTCTTGTTTTAGATGGTATAAATATCTCAAATCAGAGACAACTTATTGTAACAGACACACTTATAAGTTGTACATAATATTATAGTTGCAAAATTTGTTGGTTTTATATGCAACGATTGGAAAGGACCCTAGTTACATTGTAATTAGGGTTTTTTTCATTATATTTATTAAATTTTATATATTATGAAAATAGAACAAATCAAAGAATTTCTAAGATCAAAACCTGGGTATTTAAAAAAAGGTTCAGGGTGGTTAGCTCTTCAATTAGAAGTTGATATAAAAAAATGTAAAAAAGCTTTAAAAGAAATTAGAAAAGAATTATCCTATCCAAAAGAACAAACATCAGAAGAAAATTTAGTTTTAAGATCAAAATGGTTTAATGGTAAAGAGTGGTGTGAAAGTTATAGAAATGTTGATACAGATCCAGAACCATTAGCTAAAGAAGATTGGAAAGAAATACTATCAGAATTACCAACAATAACACCTTTACATATAAATCAAGATAAAGAAGTAAATAAAAAAACTTTAATAATTTGGACATCAGATAAACATATTGGTTCCTCTATACCTTCAGATGCATTATATAATAAAAAATATAATGAACACATATTTCACAAAAGAATGGCTTCAATATATAATGAGGCCATTTCTGTTTTTAAAACACACGGTAAATTTGACAAGCTAGTTATAGCTGATTTAGGAGACTCTTTAGATGGATTTGATGGTCTTACTACAAGAGGTGGTCATAAGCTTCCTCAAAACCTTAATAATAAAGAAGCAGCACGTGTACATTTTTTTACGCACAAATGGTTTTTTGACAAACTTATAAGTGACAATATTGCAAATGAAATAATAATATTTAATGTTTGTAATGATAATCATTCAGGTGATTTTGGATATCATGCTAATTTTGCATTAGAACAATATGGTGAATTAGCTTGGCCAGATGTAAAGTTTATTAATCAAGAAAGATTTTTAGATCATCTTATTATATATAATAGAGCGTTTGTTATAACGCATGGAAAAGATAAAATTAATAGAAGAAGACCTATGCCATTAAAAATTAATGCAGAAATAGAATCTTTTATAATGGATTATGTTATAGATAGAAAAATAGGAAACTATGATATACATCTTAGAAAAGGTGATATACATCTTAATGATTTTGATATGACAAGAAACAAACTTTCTTATTGGAATATAGGATCAGTTTTTGGTGCATCTGACTGGATAATGACAAATTTTTCTGATACTAAAGCATCATGCGTATTTGAAATTGTAGAAAAAGATAACAATAATCTTAATTCAAAAGTAATTTGGCTTGATTAAACTTAAAAAGTTTAATTTTAATACCTCACATTTTTTTAGTATATTATTAATAAGGACCCATTTGTATGAAAAAGTTTAAAACACCAGATTTAAATGCTCCAAGATATAGAGCAAAAACAACTACATTGTTAAATAAAAAAGTTTATAATGATTTTATAAAAAAATATCCAAAATATTCAGATATATCAGTAAAAGATTTTAAAAAAATTATTAATCAATTTAATAAGAATATATCAACTGAAGTAATAAATAATAGAAACGGTGTTGAGCTACCTGAAAAATTAGGATATTTATTTATTGGGAAATGTGAAAAAAAATTATCAAGTTCTAATATAGATTATGGAAACTCAATTAAATACGATAAACAGGTTTCTCATAGAAACTGGGAATCAGATGGTTATTTAGCAAAAATATTTTATACAAATTATGCATTTAAATATAGAATAAAAGATAGAGAACTATGGGAATTTAAAGCAAGTAAAGAATTTAAAAAAACAACATCAAAACTTTTTCCTGAATTATATACTAAGTATGTTTTAGTTACAGATAAACAAAAAATATCAGAATTATACAATAAATATAGATTTAAAGAATTTAAGAAAAAAGAAGAAAAAAAACAACTTGATAATTATAATGAATTTAATTTAGATTGATATGACTAGTACAACAATAGGATATACAGTATCACGTGTAAGAAATGTTTTAAAAGCAGTTAAAGAAGATGCTTTTTTAACAGATAGATTTATATATAGTGTTATATTAAAGTATGCAAAATTATTTATAAAAAGACAAGATAACCTTAATATGATATTAAGGTTTAATAGTTTTTTTAGAACCTTACCATGTGTTCCTTTAGTAGAAGTTGATAAAATAGAGGCATGTTGTGCAGGTATTAAATCAGGATGTATTATTATGAGAACTGAAAATAAATTACCTGTTCCTATGGAAGGTCCTTATGGAGCTATGTTTAGAACTGTGTCATCAATAGATGGTTCAAAAGAAATATATAAAACTGAACCAGGTACATATACATCAATGACTAAAACTACAACATTTAAATATAATCAAAATAAATATTTTTGGTATATGAATGGCTACATGTATTTTCCAAATATAGAATGGGATGCTGTAAGAATAGAAGGTATATGGGATGGAGATATAAATGAGTTAGCATGTGATGGAAAAGATGGAGAAAAAGATTGTGTATTAAGACAAGATCAACAAACAAATATTCCTGATGATTTATTTGCAGAAATTGAACAACAAGTGTTACAAGAATTAACAACTAGTATTCAAATACCTGCAGATGATTCTGATAATAAACAAAATGCACTTAGATAATGGCAACTAAAAAAAGTACATGTTGGAAAGGTTATGTTGCTAAAGGAAAAAAGAAATCACCTAGTGGTAAAAAAACTAAAAGTGGTAAAGTAAAAATGGTTAATAATTGTGTACGTAAAAAGAAAAGATAATGGATTTTAAATACCCTCTAAAATATAGAACCTTTGATCAGTTATTTGAAGATGTAACAATTGATTTAAAAAATTATACACTTGAAAATAAGATTGAACCTCAAACATTGCTTAAGATTGCAAGAAGATGTAATTATGAATTAGGTTTTAGAATATATAGAACACGTCAAATTATACTTGAAGTTGAACATGGAAGAGTTAGATTACCTAATGATTTTCATATATTAAATTATGCATTTGTATGTGGTGAATGGACAGTGACTGAAGCATTGCCTCAAGGAACTAATATTGAACAAAGATTAGTTGCTCCTGCATATACTCCAGATCCAGGTACACCTAGTGATTGTACTGATGGTGTAATATGTGGAACAACTCCTTGTCATACATGTTCTTCAGATCCATGTGGATGTATAACAAAACCAGATCCATGCACAAGTACTTGTTTAACAAGATGTGGAGAAGAATATCAATTAGTGCAACATATAACTACCCAAACAAGACACTATAAAGAAACCTATCCATTACATTTAACATGTGAAGATGATTCAATATTAGATTGTGATTGTCCTAATGCAAGATGGTCAGGAGCTGCTAATGAAGGACATATTAAACATGGATGGTTATATACTAACTTTGAAACAGGAAAAGTATATTTAAATTATCAGGGAGACATGATTGATGATGATGGTAATATACTTGTTCCAGATCATGAACAAATTAATGAGTTTTATGAATATGCATTAAAACAAAGAATATTAGAAAATTTGATGATGAATGGAGAAGATGTAGGTCCAAGAATACAATTAGTTGAACAAAGATATAGAGCAGCTAGGAACAATGCATTTTCAATAGTAAATACACCAAATTTTGCTGAATTAAAAAAATTATGGCAAGTTAATAGAAAAGCACAATATGCAAACTATTATGACATGTTTAGATCATACGCACCCTATAGATAATAAAAATGGCTAAAGGTAGAAAAAGTAATAATCAAAATAAATTAAACGCAGCATCAAATCAAACTAGATCCTTTCAAAAAGGAATGATGAAAGATGTTAATGATTCCTTAATGCCAGAAGGAACGTATTTCAATGCAAGAAATGCTGTAAATAATGATAGAGAAGGTGATCAAGGAGTCTTAGGAAACGAGCCTTCAAATCTTTTTTGTACAGCTGCTCCTTATACAATAATTGGTACAATACATCTTTATGATGATAAATGGGTTATATATTCTACAGATAATTTTGCTTCAGAGATTGGATTATTTGATGAAAGTCAGTGTGTATATAGAACTATTGTAAATGATAAATGTTTACAATTTTCTTTATCTAATTTAATTATTGGTCAAGCAAAAGAAAGTTTTGATTGTACATGGCAAATATATTGGGCAGATGGTTTAAATCCTGATAGAACAATGAATATAGGAGATATAGATTATCTTTCAACTACAGGTATTTATCCTCCAATTTGGCCAGGTGTCCCTTATGTATGTGTAGATACTCCAACTGAACCAGAAGGAACGTGTATAGAATGTGTTCCAAGACAACCTTTAGTGCTTGATTGTGAAAAAATAAGACTAGATAAACTGGTTACTATGCCTTGTATTGATGTGTCACAAGGAGCACAAGGTGGAGAATTAGAAAATGGATCATACCAAGTATGTATTGCATATGTACAAAATGATCAACGAGTAACAGATTATTCATTACCTTCAAATGTTCAACCATTATTTGCTCATCAAAATGTTAATGGATCATTAGATATTAAAATAACTAATATAGATCAAGACTATGACGCATATGAATTAGTTTTAATAAGAACAGTAAATGCACAAACTGTTGCTAAAAAGATGGGATTATACAATGCTTCACAAGGATCTTTTTCTATTGATAGATACAATGAAGCACTAACAACTGTACCATTAGAGTTATTACCGCTTCAAAGACCTTCTTATGAAAAATCTGAAGGTGTATATAGAAATGGTGAATATTTAATTAGAACTGCCCCTACTACTAAATTAGATTTTAACTATCAACCACTTGCAAATCAAATTAAAGTTAAATGGAATTCTGTAGAACTTCCAGCAGATTACTATAGAAAAGGTGGTAACTTAACTTCATATCTAAGAGATGAACAATATTCATTATTTATTAGATGGGTTTATAATACAGGTGACAAATCATCTTCATATCATATTCCAGGTAGAGCAGCTTTTCCTTTTGAAAAATCTCCAATAAATGATTTAAATTCAATTGAAGTTGAACAAGGTTATACTCCAGAATTTTGGGAAGTTTATAATACAGCTAGAATAGATTCAAGTGGAATAAATTTTAATGATCCTAAGTATGACACAAAAGATGGTAAAGTTATAGCAGAAGGTGATATGGGTTATTGGGAATCTACTGAATTATATCCTGATAATAAACCAGAAGTTTGGGGAAACTTATGTGGTCAACCTATAAGACATCATAAAATTCCTGATTATTGTACTCATACATATGATGGAACTACTGTTACAACATCTAGTAATGAAGAGATTGCACATTTTAAAGATGAAGTTTCAGGAAACTGCCCAATACGTATAATAGGATTAAGATTTGAAAATATTAAAGCTCCAGTAAAAAATCCTAATGATCCACCATCTCAACAAACTATAATAGATGGCATTGTAGGATATGAAATATTAAGAGGCTCAAGAGAAGGAAATAAAACAATATTAGCAAAAGGAATTATTAATAATACACGTGGTTATACTTTAACTGATGATGCATTAGTTGACCAAGGCGTAGAAGGTGTATATCCAAATTATCCATATAATGATTTAAGTGCTGATTATTTCTTTTCTGAAACAAAAGTAAAAAGTAATGATTCAGAAACAGATGTTCCACTAACTAAGGTTTATCAAGATCTTGTAACGTTTCATTCTCCTGATACAACATTTAAAAAACCTTTTTTAGGTGAGGATGAAATAAAAGTAAATATGCTTTTAAAAGGATCAGTAGAAGGAAACTATGATCTTGTAGATGGTCATCCTAAATCAAAGATATTAACTAATCTTACATTTATAATATCAGGAATTGTAGGTTTAGGTCTTGCATTATTATCTATTGGTGGAAAAAAGACTGGAAAAAGAACTTTAACAAAACCAGGTAATAACTTATGGGGTGGAGAATCAAAATGGAAAATAAATCAACGTACTGGTGGTGATCCTGCAAACTTACTTACAGCAGGTGTACTAGCCGTTGGTAGTGGTACTTCTGGTACTTCTGGTAGCATAAATACAAGTCAAGGTGGAGGTGATGGAGAAAATGAACAAGGTATATGGGAATATATGCCAGCTGATTTTGATGCTAATTGGAATTCTAATCCTAATGGCTGGGTAGCAGTATATGATGATGCTATTGTAAGTCTTGCATCAGATGCAAATAATACTGCTTCAATGATAAGTACTATGCTTGGTGTTACAAATGATACATTATTAGATGGATCTTTTACATCAGCTGAAACACAATTAAAAAACACTTTAGATAAAAGATTTCAAGTATTAGGAGAGTATAGTTTAGAATTTGATCAAAATGCTACGGGATTAACAGGAGCAGCTAAAACTGTATATCAAATACCAATGCTTAGTTATTATTGGAATGAAGGTACAGAAAAAGCATTAAGTATAATAAAAAATTTAATTCCATATAAAAATTATGCAATTGCTGCAAAATCACATTGTTATTATAATAATAAAGAAGCCAATGCTTGTGGTACAAGAAGGTTAATAAATAATGCTAATTATTTAGATAATCATATGCAAGATTTTAATGTAGATAAAAATGGATTTAACAGATATAAAATTAATAACTTATTCAGATCTAAGTCAGTTATCTTACAAACTTCTGGTATAGGTGAAAGTGAAGAAAATGGAAACTTACCTGTATATCTTGGTGCAGATGCAGATAACTCAAGACAAAGATTGCAGGATTTAGCTGATCCTTCTTATAATGGTGGAAGTAAATGGTTTAAATATGATGAAGATAAAGAAGAAGATGGTATAACTATGAATTCTAGTTGGAGTAAAAGTAAAGCTGTAAATAGTGCATCTTATTATACATCAATTAAAAATAGATTTAGAAATCAATATGGACAATTAGATGCAATTATTCAAGTGCCTGCATCATCTTGTATATCTAACTTTACATACACTTTAGATTCTAATACTTTTGAACCTATTCCTACTTCATCAGTAGATTCAGGAGTTATATTTGGTGGTGATACTTATGTTGGAAGATACACAGAAAAAAATACAATGTTTTTCTTTTATGATTGGATGATGGGTCAACCAGATGGATTTGAATTTAATTATAGATTAAGAAACATGCTTCCATATACAAGTTATTGGATGGACACTAAAGATTATGATGTAAATACTTTTATAAGTGGTTTGTATGATGCAATAGGAGGTATAGGGAATTTTGGATCAATTCTTACTGGAACTTTTACTTCACCATCTGTTGGAGGTATTTTTCCAAGTAGTTTTCATAATTTTGATAAACAGGGTGGAAGTACTGGTTTTTCTTGGCAAGATCTACTTAAAGCACTTAAAGATCCTTTTTATGTAAAAAATGCTTATATATATTTATTTAATAGTGGTGTAAGAGATTTTTATGTTGAAAGTGAAATAAACATTGACTTAAGAGATTGGGATGATGTTCCAGAAAAAAGATATTATGATCCTTATAGATACACTGATTTAAATTCAATATTTGATCCTCAAATTATAAAAGCAGGAAACTATAATAAGTATGATTATTCACTTAGCATTTCTACTTTATATCAAGAATTTGCATCTTGGGCTAATGTTCAGTTAAGAGATTATGATCCAGAAACTGCAGAAAGATGTTATACATATTGGCCAAACAGATTAATATATTCTTTACCTCAACATAAAGAATCTAGATATGATGGCTGGACAAGCTTCTTAGTAAATAACTATAGAGATTTTATAAGTAGAGTTACTGATATAAAACCAATTGGTTTAGGTGGTGCATATATGTTATTTGAATCTCAGGCTCCTGCAAAAATAACTGCAGAAGATGCTTGGAAATATGATTCTAAACAAAAACTTACAATAGGTGATGGTGGATTATTTAGTCAACCTTTACAACATGTAGTTAATTCTGATCCATCTTTTGAATATGGATCATGTCAAGATAGATTAAGTGTAATAAATACTCCAGGTGGGTTATTTTATATATCACAAAATCAAGGTAAAGTTTTTGGATTTACTGGAAACTTATCAGAAATATCTGCTGAAGGTATGAGATGGTGGTTTGAAAGATATTTGCCATATAAGATACATGAAGATTTTCCTGATTTTGATTTAACATCTAATCCTGTAATTGGTGTAGGTTGCCAATCTATTTATGATAATAGTAATGGTGTTGCATATTTCTGTAAAAAAGATTATAAGTTAAATCCAAAAGGACAAGGTATTGTTAGATGGTTAAATGATGATAATTTTATTACTGATACAGGATTAAGAATAAAACTAGGTGATCCAGAATATTTCTTTGATGCTTCTTGGACTATATCTTATGATGTTAAAGCAAAGTATTGGATTTCATTTCATGATTGGTATCCTGATTTATCTCTTCATGGTAAAAATACTTTTATGACTACTAAAGGTGGTGGCATATGGACACATAATATTAGATGTGATAGTTATGGTAATTTTTATGATGAGCAGTATCCATTTGAAGTTGATATAATTATTCCAACTGGACAAAATGTAAACATACTTAAAAATTATCAATATATGTTAGAATGCTACATATGGGATGATGAGTGTAAAGATAAGTTTCATGATCTTGATTATAACTTTGATGAAGCTATTGTATATAATTCAGAACAAGTTTCAGGATTATTAAAATTAAATTTAACACCTAAAAATAATGTAAATGGTATATTAGATTATCCACAGATAAACACTGCATCTGGTTTTATAGATATACTATATGACAAAGTAGAACAAAGATATAGATTTAATCAGTTTTGGGATATAACACGTGATAGAGGAGAGTTTCCAATCATTCCTGGAACTTTTTCACAACAACCTATATGGGATACAGAATATAATGGTTATATTAGAAACTTAAATAACAATAATCTAAATTATAATAAAGATCAAACACAGAGAAAGAAGTTTAGACATTATAATAACATGGTTAGATTAACAAGACGTAATCAAACTAATAGAGAAATGTGGTTTAAGATATTTAACACTAAAGAATTATATTCTCCAAGATAATGAATAATAAGAAGCTCATATCAAAGAATTATTATATAGCTCCTTCAAGGATACATGGAAGAGGTCTTTTTGCTAATAAAGATTTTTCTAAAGGTGAATTAATAGGATTAGCACATGTAGATGGCCAACCAACTCCAGAAATTGGGAATTTTCATAATCATGATGAAAATACTCCAACAGCTATTAATATAAAAAAAAGTAATCAAAACTATTTAATAGCAGGTGGTGATATAAAAGCAGGTACAGAAATAACAACTAACTATAGAATGCAACCTGAGTTACAGCAACCTGAAGACTGGTCAAAGGAAGGATATAAAGATGATTCACCATATAAAAATAAACCATTTATTGATATTAATGATAATATAAAAGGGAATGGAACAATTATAGATATGAGTGAAACAGGAAAAACTTTATCTGCAAATGGAAGAATCTTACCACCTTATTCAGGAATACATAAATTTAATGAAGATGTTGTAAGAGAAATTCCTTTAGTTCAAAGTGGAGGTCCAATTGAAGAGCAGATTTATTCAATGTTCCCTGCATTACAAAATATGGGTGAGGTTACATTTAAAGCTGATCCTGAATTTACAAGGGAAGTTACAGGAGTTGGGGATATAGAATATTTTAGTCCTAAAAAAAATAGAACCCAAATAACATATCCAAATAATTTTGTTTATCAACATCCAAAACCAGGTACACATGGAATTGTTTATAATCCTGGAACTAATAACGCACAATCTATTGCATTAGATATGTTACATGGATTAAATAAAGATGATAATAAATACAAAAGATTAAGAAACAAGTTTAAAAGAAAATTTCTTACAAGTAAGTTTAAAGATGATATAGAAAGAGATTGGGAAAATAAATTAAAAGAAGAAGGAAAAGGAGATGGTAAAAGCCAATTTATAAATAATCATATTGACGGAGTTATACGTAATTTACTTTTTGAAGGATCCCCAGAAGATTTTGAAAAATATAAATATTGGTCAGAAGCAAGAGATACATATTTAGATGTACCAGATATAAATAAATCATTTACTGAATTAGAAAGTTATCTAAAAACACCAATCAAACAAGAAGGTGGAGAATATGAAGAACTTGAATTAACAGACGAAGAGATAGAAGAGTATAAGAAAGGTGGGTATGTTGTTGAAGAATTACCTAAAGCTCAAAATGCAGGAGAAGTTCCTACTAGATCTGATAGCCTATTTTTACTTAACAATAATAAAATAATTAATGATTTAAAAAATGATGATTACCTAATATCAAATAATGTTATTTATGAACCTTCAGAAAATAACACTACTAAAGATATAAATGCATTCTTAAAACTAAAACAAGCAGGAATTGATGATGGCACTTATGTTTCTATGTTTAAAAGTGATCAATCAGATATAGGTTTAAATAACTGGCCTAAACAATTTAAAACCATTGTAGAATCAAGAATAAATACTATAAAAGGAGAGCTTAAAAAAAAGAATCAAAGTAAAAAAGGAAGTTTTAATGATTATTGGAAAACAAAAGGAGATTTTGTTGGAACATCAGATTGGTTACCTGGTGGAGGAGATGATTTAGGATACCCTATACAATATTTACATCCTCAAATAGCTCCAAATTTTCAATCAGATTTTTATCATAAGACTAGTACACCTGGAGGATTACCTTCTCCTTCAAGTGATAAACCAACTATTTATTCTTATGGTTATGATGATTTAGCAATTACTCCTTGGGATATGTTATCAGATGATCAAAAAAAACTTAGAGTAAATAAATATGGTATATCAGGAACTCCATATAAAAATATTGATGAAGCCTTTTTAAGTGTTAATAAGCCTACTTCTTATGGAATCATAAAACAACCTTCATATGCAGATGCATATAAAAATGTAGATAAAGATAAATATCCTACATTAGAAAGTTTTATAGAAGCTGCAGAAAATTATAAAAAATATGGTTCAAATACAAAACCTGAATCAAAACCTAAAGAAACAAAAGTTTTAAAATCTGAAACTAAAGAAAAGAAATTAAAAAAATCAATAACTAAAAAAGAAGTTATAAAAAAACCAGAAATACCAGAAGGATATGCTTTGTCTAAAGGTTATCAAAGAGATGGTGTTTCATATGGAGATATGTGGCATGATACAGAAAGTACACGTCCAGCTATTTCTGTAGGTCCTACAATGGATGATTATTATATTAAGTATCCTAAAAGTTCTAATATTGCAATTGATGATGATGATTTTCAATCAGGAGGACAATTACCTAAAGCACATCATGGTAAAGTACTTAAAAATTTATTTAAAATTCCTAATAAGTTTAATCCTGCAACTTATAGACAAGGTTTAATAAACGCACCATTAAATGTAAATACAAGAAAGTTATTAGAATTACAATATGGTTTAAGAAATGATATGTATCGTACTGTAAATATTGATGATAAAATATTAAATAATGAAAAATTAAGAGAATCTGCAAAATTTGCAGGATTTAATCCAGATAGAAAAATAGATATGGCTGCGTATTTAGGTGTAACACCTACTGGTGGTAGTGGTAGACGTACTGGTTATGAAAATTTTATGAATGACAATCAAGATATATTATATTATGGTAATTATCCAATGGTTACATATAATAGGTATAATGACGGGAATGATAAAAATTCTTTTGTTGTTAAAACTAAAGCTTTTTTTGATGAAATAAATGACTTATCAAATGAAGAAATGGCAACTAGAATAAAATTGTTAGATTCTAATTTTTCTCATGATCCAAGCAGAAATATATTTGACACTACTAAAAATAATAGTTTAAATAATCTTCCTCATGGTTCTATAATAAATACTAATAGCGTTAATGTTCCAAACTTGACACAAACTTCTTTAATATTTGGAGAAAAATATATTCCAGCTAGAGATTTTAATAGTGTTATTTCAGGAGAAGATTTAAGAGAAATGTTTAAATCAAATAATTTATCACAATATGATAAATATAAACACGGAGGCCCACATGATCCTCCTTATACTAATCTACCTGAAGTAAAAATAAATTCTGGACCTACTTATGTATCAAGTCCTAATGATCCAAGATTAAAAGCTTATAGAGATAGTTCTGATTTATATATTGGTTCTACTAGCGGTAGAAGAAATTTTAAAGAAAATTTTGATTGGCTTAATTATGGTCCTACAATTAGTGAAAAAGAAGTTAAAAGAATTATAGACAAAGAAAATCCTAATCAACAAACGTATAATGCTACTGGTTTAGGAACAATGATGTATGGGGATTATAAAGTTATTAAAAATGGTAATGACAGTTCAGGCACTGTAGAATATCAGGACACATATGATGAATATAAAAAACGTAATTCTCCAATTAAGCCAATTGGATGGAAACCACAATTACACTATGGTGAAACATATGATCCTAATGAATTATATGATTATTCAGCAGTATATAAAAAACCTACTCAAGAGTTTGTTTATGATAAATCAGAAGCTGCAGCTTTAAATGCTGAGAACGCATTTAATAAGATGCAAGCTTTAAAAGAACAACAAGCAAAAGAACAAAAGTTAGATGTAAGTTATCCTGAAGGATCACAACTTATACAAGAAAATTTTGATCCTGCTTTTGGTGCATATGGTAACTACATGTTAACTCCTAGTGGAAAACACATCCCTGTTGGAAAAACTAAAGAAGACTATGAAATTTGGAAACAAAATCAAAATCCTAAAAATAGTGGACTAGAAGAAAGAAGATTAACTCCTATGAATTTTCAAAAAGGAGGAGATTTACCTAAAGCACAATTTGGTTTAGATAAATTAGTTAAATATCTTAAACCAAATTCTACAGCATTTAGCAAAATTATAAATAAAAGTATTACACCTATAGGTTATGACCCTTTTACTGTAGCAGCAGCACCATTAGAATTGCTTACACCAAAATCATTAAAATATGTACCAAAAACTTTTGCTACTAAAAATAGATTTGATGCGTGGAAAGTATATAATGGTTTAAAACCTGATTTTAATACTTTTTCAAAAAATACAGATGGAACATTAGCTGTAAATGATTTTAAATTAAATTTAGATGATTTAAAAAAAATAATTGCTAATCCTAAAAAATCATTTGGTACTATGGAAATAGAGCCTGAATTTAATTTTGGTGCTGTTCATGGTAATGGATGGATTACAAAAGGAAAAGATGAACTAGGAAAGTTTATTGATTTTACAGATACATGGGATTTACAACCATTTAAAAACTTTAAAATATTACCTAAAAAAGCTAGAAACTTTGAAGTATCTTCTTTAACTAGTGGAAAACCATTTGATTTAAAAAATAGAATATACTACGATAATTCAGGTAACTTTTTTGATCATAATAAAAATAAACTTATTGAGGAAGTTCAACATTTTCCTATAGGTCAAGTAAAAACAAATAAAGCAGTAGATTTAAAAATGCTTAGTACACCAAATGTTGCTGGTGTAAAACAAATGGATGTTCTTCATGATTGGGATAAAGCAAGTAATCAAAAGTTTCTTAAAGGTGCTGGTACAGCAGCTGCATCAATGTTTTCTTTTATAGGTTATTTAGAGTATTTAAAACAAAAAGAAAATGAAGAATATTTATTAAATAATAAACAAAATAAAGAGTTAATACCTGCTATAGAAAATAAATTAGAAAAAAAGAAAGCAGGTGGTGAACTACCTACAGCACAATATGGTAAATTTTTATCAAGGTTAAATAAAAACTTAGGAGCAACTCTTCAAAATAAAGTTCTTAAAAAGTTTGATATTAATGACTTTAGAAATTATAGTGATGACTTTTATAAAAATCTTATTAATAGTTCAAATGAAAAATTAACACAAGGATTAGGAATAAAGAAACTTCCTATGAATATTAAACTAGAACATCCTGGAAAATCTGGAGGATTAATTAATGTTACAATGTCTGATAATAATTCACCTTTCATTAAAACAGGAGAATTAATTTTAGCACCTGTTCATTCATCACATGATTTTCCAAATCTTCAACAAAGAACTGCAACTAATATTTTATTAAATCAAAAAGGTCCTGAAATATTTGGTATACCAAAATTTAAAGTAGATAATAAAAGTTATTTTTTTAGAAATCAAAGTGGTTTGAGTGAATCTGAAAAAAGATTACTTGATGATTATAGTAGAATTCCAACGTTAGAAACACACGCAACATTTGACAAAGATAAATTTATAGATTTTGGAAATAGAGGTTTAAGAAAAGAATGGGATGCTCCATTTGGAGGTTATGATGGAAACAATATATTAAAAGGTCAAGGTTTATCTGGTGAAATTAATGAAGCAATAAATCAAGCTATAAAAGAACGAGGAATGAGTTTATTTAGTGGTACAACTTCACACTCTACTGAAGGTGGAGATAGATATGCTAACTTATTACAAAAAGGTTTAGTTGATCCAATTACAAATATACCTGAAATAAATTTACATCTTGATAGATTAAAAAAAGATCCTAATACTATAGAAAATTTAAGTCAGTATATAGTAGATAATGATGTAACATTTAAATATAAAAAAGAAGGTGGTGAATATATGGATCTTGATCTTACTGAAGAACAAATCCAAAATTTCAAAGATGGTGGATTTGTAGTAGAAGATTTACCAAAAGCTCAATTTGGTCTTGAAAACTTGCTTCCTAAATTTATAAAAGGTATAACTCCAAAAATTCCTAAAGCACATCAATTTAATCTTGGAAAAGGATTAGGAAAATTTTATGGTTTTGAAGATGATTTATATACTACATTATTTAATATGGGTAATGATCCAGGAATGCCTGATTTTAATAAATTTGATGCAATAAATTGGACTGCTCATATAGATCCTTCAGATTTAGGTTCAATTGATGCAGGTGATGAAATAATTAATTCTGCAGATGAATTATACAGTATGTCTGATTTTGCTTTTAAAGATTTAAATAAAAGATTAAAAGACCTTGGTTATTCTGAAGGAGAAATAGCAAAACATTTAAATAAAAGTATTGATTTGAGAAAATCTGGAGAACTTTATGCTGATAAATTTAATATGTTACGTAAAGGAACAGATACACCATCTTCTAATTGGTTTTTTACTGATGGTAATGCTCCCCATATGACACCTGGTGTTTATAGAGGAGATCAGTTAAAATCACATATGAATATACTTGGTGATATAAAACAAGCCAAACCTATTGATTTAGATGGAACTTTAAATATGAAGTTAAGAGATTTATCTGATAAAATAAATGTAAAAGGAGATTTTGGTATACCAGGAGCATTTTCTGGAAAAGATTATTTGTGGAAAAAGTTTTTATCAGATAATGCAGCAAAAATAAAAGAAGATGCTGGTATTCCAGGTTTATCAAATGACTTGCTTAAACAATGGCAAAATAAAGTATCTAAAACTTATGATGTTTTAAATGCTAGTCAAAAAGAATTAATGCATAAGCAAAGATCTACTCCTTTCCGTGAAGCAGGTTATGAACCAATGAATAAAGAATTGATGAAAACTCTTAGTGGGGAGTTTATTGAAAATAAAGAAGGTGGTTCAGT
>JAAHTG010000305.1_pt1 | contig 45693 bp, 50 predicted proteins | sample 6116081 | NCBI WGS metagenome assembly JAAHTG01 (sample SAMN13939989, study PRJNA603662) | sponge metagenome | isolation source: marine sponge | host: Mycale hentscheli | place: New Zealand | collected 2005 | reverse complement strand
TCCATTTTTTATATCTCTTTAATTCGTTAATAACTGTGTTTAGTTGTAACATTAAGCGTAATTAAATTTTACGCTTCAGAGGTATCAACATACCTTTATACCCATGATTACCTGTAAAAGGCTTTATATCCCCTGCTAACTGCCAACCTTGTTCTTGTAGTTTTTTAACATCTCTATCTACCATAATTTGATTTCCACTAAACAAGTAAAATTCATAACTACGCTTAACACTAAATAAATTCAATAAATATTTCATATTTCCAGTTTTTATTTTATTCATTAGCATTAATACTAAGTCTTGTGCTTTTTCTTTTGGTGTTAAAATCTTAATTTTAAAATACGCATAACACTGTATATAAATCATTTCGTGTCTCAACGCTTCATATATTAAACGTTAAGTTTAATCTAAAGTGTCATTTTTTATAATATAATCACACTTTCCTTTTTTTATCCCTTTTTTATAAGGAGTCCAGTTCATATAAGCATCACCAAAAGGTTCAGGTTTTCTAGTGTATCTTAAGCAATTAAATTTTAAACTACAATTAACTGCTAAACACTTTGCTTCTTTTAGATTTTTCATTTTTTTTATTTTAAATGTGAGAATTTACTTTTTTGTTTAAACTTAACAAAAATTCATAGTTATATTGTTTAGATTAATTCATCTATTTCACTGTTGGACAAAAATGTTAGTAGTCTAGGGTGAAACCCTACTTCTAAAACTTAATCCCCAAACAATACTTAGCCAAGAAAGAAGAATATCTAAGATCTAACTTAAATAAGAACTTAGAACAGAAATCCTCTCCTCCTCCATAAATGGAATCAGATATTAATTCTCCTGTATCCTCGCTCCTCTTCAAAAAACAAACCTTGTTATACAATTTCTTGTATATGTTTCCTTTCTTATGAAATATTGTAGGGTCATCGTAAGCTCTTCTAAGCTCCGCTGCTCTCATTTCGTTACCACTGCATACTTTACCAGCTCTTTTTTGGTCAGAGATGATATTTTGCCTAGATAATGACTTAAGAGTACGAGAAGCTTCCATAGTTGAACAACCCCATAATTCTGAACACTTTTCTCTTGATGCTGTAACATCCATACTCCTTAAAAAACTCGAATGCGATTTTAATTGTTCCTCATCATTAAGAACCATGGCTTTCATGCCTCTGACTCCTAAAGATTTGAAATATTTCACCTGTTCCTTGCTTGCGTTTTTTAATACTTTGTATTCCTGAGATTTAATATGTTCTTTTAATGATTGAGATCTTAATAAATCTTTAATAGTAAAGACTTTATTAGATGCGCATTTTATTTTTTTTGGTGAATTTTCATTGTAATCACACCCAACTGTTAAACAAATCTTTCTTAAAGATCTTAAATAGATATTATCACCTATTACATCTATCCATCCTAAAGATTTAAGAGCTTGTATTCTTCTTTTAACTGTTTTTAATGATAGTTGCGCTTCAAATGCAAAATTAAATAGGTCGTAATCTTTTATACAACCACTTTTTTCTAAAGTCTTAAGATAACCATAGAACTCAAATTCTTTCACCTTCTTACTCATTAGTATAGCGTTTGCTAAACCAGGAGTTAAAGTTATTTGTGTATGTGATAAAAATTTGTTATTTTGCACCTGTTGTTTATTTTGCGATTACAATATATAAAAAAATCCCTAACAATCAAACTTATATCTTAAGTAGTTAGGGATTTTTTTTTTAACCTTCAAGTTTTTCTATTTCAGCTTTTAAAAACTCAATATCTTTAATCTTTTCTTTCTTTTTATGATTTATTACATAAGGTTCAAGATGTCTCCAAGCTTGCATTCTTTCTTTTTTACTGTTAAAGTTAATCTCATTAGAAAGTATATCTCCAGGCTGATAGATATCTAAGTATCTATCAATATCGTTAGCAATCCATAAATCAATCATATATTTATTATCTATATGTATGGTTGCTTTATGTTCGTTACATTTTATAAACTTGTAATCTCCTTCTATTATTTTTGTTTTAAAGTAATCTGATACTTTTTTAATTTTATCTTCTATTTTCATAATATAACTGTTTAATAAATTAAGAGAATATTTTTATCACAAGAAAAATAAAAAGCATAAAGTAAACACAACTATGAAATACAGTTCTATTAAAAGCTTTAATTTTTTCTACTTGTATTTTATCTTTTAGCATTTCTATAGCCTCTTCTTTTGATTCTAGTAAGTTTGCTGCTCTCTGACCTACGTCTATTGCTTTTTTAGAAGTATCACTTGAATCTTTAATTAGATTTTGTAATTCGGAGTTAAATTCTTTTTCAGTTTTTAATTCATGACTTAAATCTAAGTTTTTTAATTCTCCATCTTTAAGGTTTTGTTTAAGTTGTCTTATTGTTTCTTGAGAGTTCATTATTTTAGTGTTTTATGGTTATAAATTAATTGTTCTAATCTTTCTATGTTTAATTTAAGCTCACTAATTGTTTTAGTTTTAATGGTAAGATCACTGTTTTCAAATATTTTTCTTGCGGTAGTTTTTATTTTTAAACTTTGTATCTCTATTAAAGATTTTGATTCCTCTGTAGTTATTATCATTTTTTGTTTTTTACCATTATTAGTATTAATATAATTTTAATTGGTATCAGGAATAGTATCATGGTTTTAGTATAAATTCCGAAAGCTTACACATTTTGTCTCTTATCACTTTGTATTGTGTAGAGTCATCTATATATTCGCATTGAAAGCTATTAACATTAAGAACACCTTGTTCTGTAATTTCAGCACAACAACTGGATTTATCTGTATCTATAGATATTGCGTTGTTATCCCATACTCTAATTCTATAATCTTCTTTAATCATATTTTTATCTTTTAGGTAAAATTAGCAATATATAACATGATGTCCATGTAATAATTGGAATAAATGGATTCTCAAAGTACCAACCAAAAGGTATGGCTGCAAAACATATCCAAAAAAACATTTTGCAAAATATATTTATAATTGTATTCATGTTACATTTCTATTAAACCCATTCCAAAATTAACTTCAAACTTAAACCTTTCACACTTAAAAGGAATATTATTTGGTGCTTTAAATCCAAAATGTATAGTAATAATTTCTCCGTCCATAATATAGATATAACCTTTACCTGTTTTGTATTTTTCAGGAGTCCCATAAGGAAGGTTAAAAGCAGAGCCATGTAATTTAGTTATTTGATTTTCTGTAAAGTATTCAACTTGTTTTGATCTTTCTTCAAGTTGCCATTCTGTTGCTTTGTCAAGCTGTTTAATCCAGCCTTCAGTTAAACTCTTCATTCTACGTTTAGCGTCACTATAATTTTTAGATGACACAAGTACAGGATTAACAGAGAACACACCCTTAGAACGTATTAAAATACCTTGCTGGTACATATTGTTGGTATCAGATTCTATATCAAAATAGTCTTCTGTTAAGTTTTTAACTGTATTTCCTCTTAAGTAATATTGAAATGTATTTTCCATGATTAAATTGTTTTTTATTTTTTAAAATTATTGTTTTATTTCGATGCAAGAAAATGCAACGCTTGTTAATATTAGTAGTGGTGTAATTATCCATGTAGAAACTTTAATGTTTGTTATTAAAGGGAGAACATGAAAGGTAAAAATTAAGCTAGGTAAAAATATCCAAAATATTATTTTTTTCATAATTAAGTAAGATTTAAAAGTTTTTCTTCATCAGCATAATAAGAGAACATTTCCATCCAAGTATCAGATACATTACTATAAACTAAAAAGTTAACCTGAACCATAGCATCAGGATTAATTGAGGATATTAAATCTCCTATTTCTTTTATTTTATATTTAGCAACTGCATCTCCGTATTCAACGTCAATTGTTGTTCTTACTGATTTTTTACCACTTTCTTTTACTCTGATTTCTATTGATTTTTGCATGATTATTTATTTTTAAGTTTCATTAATAATTCTTCGTTAGGAGCTAACTCTGCAATTAAGTCTAGGTATACGTCTCCTCTATCTTCCTCTTGTTGAAACCATCCTGCTATTGTTTCGGCAGCGTTTTCTATTACTGAATGAGAAGATTCTAGTCTTTTAATTAAAGCTTTGTTTTCTTTTTTTAATTGCTCTAATTCTTCTTGTTTTTTTACTATTGTGTAAAGGACTTTCATAATTGTTTATTTTATAGTTATTAAATTTCCATTCCATTCTTTATCATTTAGATACCAAACTCCTTTTCGTTGGGATATTTGTACACCATCAAGTCCGTTTAATCTTTCTTTTGTAGTGTTGCTTTTCCATCCAGCGTTGGTAATCTTTAAAACTCTCTTACGTTTGGTTTTATGTATTTCTGCAATTTTGTTGTCGTGTAAGTAAAGTTCTGCCCATACAGGTAATCCTTTTTCAGTACCTAGTATTTTTACTTTCATGTTGCTTTTATTGAAAGGTGTTAAACTTTCAAAAGCTTCGATTGATTCTTTTGTAATTTGTCTCATGATTGTTTGTTTTAAAAATTAATAATAATTACTCTTTTGTCATTTATATGAACCCATATATGAGATCTAGTTCTTCCACATTCAAATTCTACACTTGATTCTTTTGCGTACTTGCTTTTACAGAAAGTTTTACAGTCTGTCAATAACATATCTAGTATAAAATCATCGTAGGTTTTAGTCCTAGATAATTTATTGGTTTCATCAGACCCCATTTTCCCTTGTATGTTTTTAGAATAAACGTCAATTCCTTGAGTATTCCAAAAATTAATACATGATATTATGTTAGATGTAACATAATTTTTTTCTCCTTCTAATTCGTATTTAGCTTTCATGATTATCTACTTTTAATGTTATCAATTTTTGAAGTCCCTGAATTTATCATTCTAAAAACATCATTCCAGTTATTATCATCTGCTTCCCATTCGATATCGTCTTTATCAAATTTCATTTGAAAGTTTCTATACGAATCTCTATGAGAGTTAAGTTTAAAATCACCGTCATCATTTTTCTTGAGGGTAATTTTACTTCTGTTGTCACACATACATGATATAAGGTTAACAACTACTTCTCTTGCGTTTTTTTTTACCTCCAGCTTCGGAGGGTTATTTAATAATTCTCTGTATTTATTCATGATTATTTATTTAAGTTTTATTAATATTTTTTAGGATACGTTGTTTTAAACAAGAGTTATTGAATAATTTTTATTTAAGTCTGATAACTCTATATCAAAGTCATCAGTCATCATGTAATATTGACAAGTAAAGTAAACTCTAATAGAATCTTTATTGCAATTGTCAAACAATTCTTGTACTGAAAACGAGCCAAAACCAACTTTGTACATTTGATCTATAATGCTGTTAGCTAAATCAATTCTTAACTCAATTTCTTCTTGGTCTTGTCCGTTAAAATACCAATCTAAAAATTTTTCTTTTTTAATAGTTAATTTTTTCATAATAATTAATTTAATCAGTTAATAAAAAGCATATAACAATAGCTATATGCCATACTCGTACCTCGTTCAGCACATAGCCAAACGTTAGGGTGCATTAACTCATAAGAATTATCCCTTCGTTTTCATCAGTTATATAATACCAATTTTGGTCTGAATATTCTCCATTGTTTACACCACTCACAAGTAATCTTAATAACGATTCAAAATCATCAGATTCTGTATAATCAATTGCACAATTTTTTACTTCATCATATCCAGCTACACCTTTGTCAAAATCTTCTTCGTTTGAATCAACGACATACATACAATATTTTTTCATCTTAATTTAATTTAAACGCACCCTAACAATGTATATAGTTAATGTGCTTAGTTAATATTTCTTTTTAATTTAAAGGTTAGTGCAATCGCACACTAACCATATACTAATCGTTATATGCAATTAAGCATTTCTTTCATCTTTATATTCTTCAACCTCTTTTTTAAGTTTGATTAAATATTCTTTATCTGTTAGTGCATTAGCAATTTCTTCAATCCAATGCTTATGTGTCATTAAACAGTTGTCTATATCCACCTCGTAATAGTAAATTAAGTCTGCAATTATTTCTTCTTTTGTCATTTTCTATACACCTATTTCTAGGATTTTATTTAGGGTTACACATTTATTAATATTGTTCTCCACTCTCTGTAAAATCGTACTCATTAGCTATAATACCTTCTTCTATAGCTTGTCTAGATGTAAAATATTCGTGTTCTTGTTCTAGTGAATGGTATATCTTGTTACATATATCTTCGTAGTGTTCTCTTATTTCTTCTAAGATGTCTTCTAAGATGTCTTCTATGTTAGAATAGTTCTTACCATACCAATCGTTAGTCATTTCAGCATCTAGATTATCTGTATAACTTTTTGAATGATAGTAGTGTCCTTTATGTTGGAAGCTACCGTATATATTTATATCACCGTTTTTAATTAGCTTAATAACTCTTGACCAATCTTTTTGGTATTTTTTGTTGTTATATCCTGGAGTTATAAAGTGTAGTATATCTTCGTTTGGTGATCCTTCAAACATAGCACCATCACCTTGAGATGAAAATCCACTAAAGTATATTTTATCAATATCGAATCCTGTTTCATCTTGCATATACATTTCGTAAACACTTTCCCACCAACCTTCATATATGTTAAGGTCGTAAAATTTCTCGATTGCTTTTTCTTGCGCCTCATTACTAAGTTCCTCGAACTTGTAAATTTTAATTGTTTCTGTTCTCATAATTAATTAAATTACATCCTCTTTAAAAACTGTTTAACCTAGAGTGAGGATATTACTCAGGGTTACACATTTATTACACTAACTCTTTTTTTGGTTCAAAATCTATATAATCATCTTGAATTTCATCATATACACTAGATGAATAATAATCCTGGTTTTGTAGTATAAACTCTAACACAGATCCGAAATTATGTTCTAGGTGAGATTCTGATTTCATGTTGTTTATCCATATCTCAGCATTATTACTGTGTGAGGAGATAAAACCATCTCTAGAAGTGTATCTATCTTTAATCCAATTCTCAAATTCTGTCCAATTAGATTTAAGATAATCTACAATTAAGTCGTATTCTTTTTGAGAGATAACATATTCACAATTGATACTATCATTTGTAAAGTTGTAGTATTTAGGACTAACTAACTTTTGAAAGTTAATAGTCATGTTTATATCTTCGTCAGATAATAAACCGTTAACAATACTACAAACCTGCTCAGATATTCTATCATTTCTTTCTGTATAGTTCCAATTAAAGTCATCGTAGTTAAGATCTGTTTGGTGTTCTTGATTGTGCCATTCAATGTCTCCATCCTCTCTACAGTATTCAAAAAGTGTGCTGTAAAATCCATCAAATAATGGTAAGTAACTTTCTATCTTTTTCATGATTATTGGTTTTAGTGTAAATTATTTAATTATATAAGTTTCGTTGTAATCTGTGTACTTTTCATCTCTTAAGTACTGATTAATTGCTTTCTTAATTTTAGAAAGGTTTTTACTTTGAAAGCTAGGGTTAGCGTAAGCGTTAGCCCTATATACATTTGCTATTAAAGTTATTCCGTAACCTTTGTACGTTTGATATTCTACTTTCATAATAGTTGGGGTTTTAATTTATGAAACATTGCACATTTAGGATTAGGCTCTCATTACCATATTAAGAGGTATATTATAGCCATTAGGGTCAATTACAGGCTCAGATTCCTTGTATCCTTCTTCGTCAGGCTCTGAGTCTTCATCTATTATATATTCTATTTCTAACCAATCACTTATTCTAGGGTTATCACTTCCCCATGCGTCTCTTACTCTTGCTGAGTCTCCGCAGTCGCTTAGTTCTACTTCGTAACCTCCTGTATTTGAAATGGTATATCCGCCATGAACCTTAAAACTTTTGTGTTTTTCAAATTCATCAATAGCAAGTTCTAAACATTCATTAAAGTTTTCTACATTTTCTTGAAACTTTTTTATTTCTAAATCTTTACTATTTGTTAGGTCGAATATGTATTGATTCCAGTCACCAGTTATTTCAATTTCATCAAACATAGTTTCTGTATGGTTTCTGTCTTCCCATACGTCAAACCATATTTTTAAATTGTTTTCTGTCTCTATTTGTACGCTTGAGACTATTCCAGCGGTTTCTAATTCTATTTTAATTACTTTCATAATGATGGGGGTTTTAATTTATGCAACATTACACATTTAGTCTATTAACTCTCCTATACATATCTTCCTAGTAGAGGTATGATATCCGCTATCCTCTTCTAAGTGATTATTAAGAAAATATTGTTGGTCATCACTGTGCATTTGATTAAACAAGTTTTTTACTTGTTGCTTTTGACCGTTTATAAGTGAATCTACAATATAATCGTAGTATTCATGTTCGTGTTCAAAATCGTACTCTTTTGCTAATGTTTCTGCTCTGTTTTTCATTTTCGTTCGTTTTTAGCGTGGTTTGTAATATTTATAAGGTTATCATTCAAAACTTCAATTGCTTCGCTGTATTTAGCTTTAAATACACTTAGAGCGTGTTTTTTAATCTCCTCAGGATTTAAGTTTTCTTCTCTAAGGTTGCAATATACCTCAAGTAATAAATCTTCGAATGTGTATCCATCCATTAGGTTTTGAGACTTCTCGTAACCACTTTCTAAATTAATGTTTGTCCAATCCATAATATTTTTTTTTAAATCCAAGTGGATGATTCTTTTTGTAATGTGTGTTTAGTTAGTGAGATGTTATACAATTCTTTGTATATTTCTGTCCTGTTTGCTCCGTTATCACTTAAAGTCCATAGTTTAAATTCATCACTGTTAAGATTGTGCTTTTTAATCAAGTGATCTTTAATACTTTGAAATGATTCTTTGCCAGCTTTTAAATTGCTATAGTGTTGCGTAACAATAAAAGCATTTATTTTAGAATCGTGAACTGTTAATACATATAAGTTTTTCATAACTTTTAAATTTTAATCCTCTTTAAAAACTGTGTAACCTTGAGCGAGGATATTACTCAAGGTCACACATTTAGTATTAGTAAATTTTCTTAAGATAGTTTCTTAAGTCTCTCATTTCCCATGTAGCATCCTGACCAGCACAATAAGATATTCTAGCATTGCTTTTATTGTACTTAGATAAAAAGAATCTATCTAAAGCCCAATGTTGTGGAGATCTAAACAATAAGCAACGTTCTACAGTTTGTTTTGTAGCGTGTATACCTCCTATTTGAATAGTTAGCATATCACAAAGTTGTCGCTTAAAGTCATCAGTAAGGTTGACTTTTGACCATCCTGTAGTTTTAAGGTACATTCTACCGTTTAATAAATGTTGAGCTGACGTTTGAGAGCCTGCTACTTTCCAAGCTTTTTCTAAGCTGTTAATAGTTGTAATTCGTGCCATAATAATGGGGGTTTTAAAATATGTTTGTTAATACTATTGTAACAGTTATTAATAAAAATAATAATGAGATTGTAAATTCATCTTTATTTTCCATTTTAAATTCTTTTTAAAAGTTCATCAAATTCTTTTTTTTCTTTGTCAATTTTGTTTTGTACAAAATCAGCGTCAGTAGTAAAAACCATTCTTTCAATATCAAGTTTGACAGTTTGACATTCTCCAAACATGTTAATAGTGTATAAGTGAATTTGTTTATTCGTAATTTTTTCAACGTTCATGTGGTTTTCTCTAGTGTTTAAAACAGCTTGAATTTCTTTGTTTCTTACAGTGTAAATACTTGATATTTCCCCTTCTATTCTTTCGTGTGTTGCGTATTCTACTTTTGATCCTAGAATTTTCTCGAATGAGTTTTTTGTTACGTCCAATACGTAAAAGTTTTCTTTTCTTTTTAGTCTTTTAATTACTTCGTTTTTCGTATACATTTTAAATTGGGTTTTAGTTTGTGCGACATTGCACATTTATAAAAAGAACCTACCAAAGGGGTCGAACCTTTACGCATTGAATTATTATTACCAATGCGGTTATACATTAACGTAGGTTTTTAAAATTAACTTAGTACAGTGGCACATTTAGGATAATCCCACCGTACTAAGTAACATATAATTAATAAGCTATAATAAGAAACAAACAACACGTAAAAAATTGGTTATTAATTACGGCTTAAAATTTCCTTTCTACTTATTAATAAGTCTTAAACATTTCATTTTTTTTGTTGGTCGCTTTTGTATCAAATTTAATAACCTTTTCAAGATGCAATTGCATAGGGCGTTTAATTCAAAACTTTAGCGCAAAAATTTGCACATGTTTAAAATTTTATCAGCATGTCAAAAAACAAATAATAGAACGGGCAAAAGGATTCGAACCTTTAAAACTTTGCGACCACGCGCGCCCGTTAATAATAAAATTATACTGTGAAGTCTTCGAAGATATCTTTTACGTCGTACCCCGTTAAAAGGTCTTTAATTTCGTGGAAGAATCGACCTTTAGCCTTGTTTAAGTCTTGTTTACTGCCTTGCTTATAATTATAAGCTCTGACCGTGCCCTTTTCTTCGGTAGTTAGTATAATTTTGCGCGAATTGTTCCATGTCAAAATTATATCTAAAGGCTTCGATATTTGAATAGGGTTAAAAGGTCTTAAGCCGTCTTTTTTACGCTTTTTTTCCCTTTCTACTAGTGCGTAAGTTCCGTTTACTATAGCTAATAAGGATTGCTTTTGATTGAATTTATTTGTAGTGTTAAAATCCCAAACTTTTAGGTCAATTTTTTGTTCGCTTGTTAATTTGTCGGTAGAAAGCTCTTTTTTAGTAGTAACTACTTTTTGACTCTGTCTAATAACAACCCTTAAATTGTTTTCTTTTTTTGCGGATACTGTTTTAACGTTTTTCATGATAACTAAATTTATGGCTTAAGCCTTGTTTTTTGGACAAAATTGTCCCATAGACACCTAGTGGTGTATTACTTAAAGAACGAGTGATATTGTAAAGATAAGTTAAAATAAAGGTATATACAAAATAAAAAGTGAAATAAAACGAAAATAATTTATAAAGTGTTGATTATCAGTAAAGTAAATTTAAAAATAAAAATAATATTTATTTGATACTTTAAAAAATGAATATAAAAACACTAATCCAATATGAAAGTTTACACACTTAGAAAAAAGAAACAAAAAGAATATATTAATACATTATACACTATATAAGAAGTAAGAACAAAGCGAAGTAATAAAGAAAGGATTAATAAATAAAAAATTTAAGGGCTTAAGGTTATGCGACAAATTAAGAGACATACAATAAAAATATATCAACGCCCTAGATCTAAACTTTTGCAGCTAAAAACAAAAGTAATTTGTTCCGTTTCATTAGTTAACGAACGGGTAAAGACTTTATTAACAAGTAGTTAAGGAGCGAAAGAACAATAAAAAAATTAGTTTTTAGTACAATAATTGTTGCAACAAATGACCCCACCCCCCTAAAGTTTTTGGATTCCCTGGATCAAAGTTGCCTCGCCCGAAGCACCCTATAACCCCACCTACACCCCCATATACACTACGTTTTAAAAAAATAATTTTTAAAATTTTTTTTAAGTTTGAATTACCAAACCATGTGGTTAACAGATAAAAAGCTGTAAAACCCTAATGTTCAGCAACTTAAGCAACACCATCACACTTTATTGTATAAAGTAAAGTCCCTATATATAGAAGGGATAAAATGGGATATGTTTTAAAATTGGGGTTATACAGTAGGAATATTTTTAATAAAAAGATTGTAAATTATACAAAATAAAGTATTAGCTTTGCACAGCTAGGTGTGCATTTGTAAGGCATCTGCGATATAGGATTACGACAAAATGCTAGAAAAGGATATAATAAAGGTTTTAAGCAGGGTTAGGAAGGAGAAGAAGATTACTTTTATAGAGGCTTCTGAATCTTTGGGATTGCACAGGAATAGTTTAAGTAGGTTAGAATCAGGAAAAGTTAATAATGTTCGGTATGAGTTTATCAATAGGTATGCTGAGTTATTGGGATATGATTTAATATTGATACATAAGATAAAAGAAGTGTTATGACAAAAGAGCAAAAACTATTAATTGGATATAGTTCTTTAATAGGGTATACTGATGGGATGTTAGATACTTTAATAAAGTATTGGGATTTACCTAAAGATTTAATAGGTAGTCTTCAAGATTCTTTAGAGGAAGTTAGGGGTCATCGTAAAAAGTTGGATGGTTATTTTGAAGATTTGTAGTTTAAATATATTAACAGCGTAACGGAATTAAAATCCTCACTGCTTATTTAGGGGATTTAAATAAGACATACCTTATGGTTTTATTGATAAGCTGGACTATTTAATTGTAATGAGTCAGTAAAACTTTAAAAAAGCCTACCGTTTTAAATCATTATGGCAAGGGTGTAAAAAGCAGGTGTAAAAAGGTTAAGTGTGATATCGTAAGGCTGATCCGCTTTTAGAATAACGAGTCCTAGATTGTACTAGGTTTTATTTTTTTTAAACTGCTAGATTCTAGAAAACCTAGCAGTTTTTTTTTTATTTTTATAATATGGATCAAATAGAATTTTTAATAGCGGAAAGATTGGTTACTGCACACTTTGAGTTATCGTCTTGTCCTGGAGATTATTGGACACCTCCTGATTTTTATTTTAGTGTGAATTATATAGAGGATAGTTCAGGTTCGGATATTACAGATATTGTTCAAAGGTATTGTGATATATGTAATGTAGATTTAGATTCTTTAGTTTTAGAGGAGTTAAAGGAGAAAACAGATGATTGGGGGTGTTAATAGCATCCTTTTTTTTTGTATATATACTAAAGAATTTATATTTTAGGAGACATGGACGATAGGTATGTATCAGACTATGAAAAAATACGTCATTATGACGAGCATGGTCAGCGTGTAATTTGGAAAGCGCAAAAGAACGATCTTTATGTAGAAGATTTAGGAAATCAACATTTAGTTTCAGTATGGAACTATGTTAACGGTAAAAACCCCTTAGAACCTAAGTTAAAATATATCGGGGCAGAAATAAAATTCAGAGGACTTCAAGACAAGATAAATGAGTAAAGAGTTAGAGAAACTTAAGAAGGATAGAGATGAGTTTTGGAGGAATACAGAAATTGATGAAATATTTGGTATTCCTCAAGACTATGTTGAAAACTCAATTACATATAGGTTAATGTGCGATCAAATAGAAAACTATGAAGAGATTGAGCTTATGCGAGACAATTCTAGACGAAAGTAAGTTTTTAGAATCTCACAAGCAAAGAATATTAAACGGAAGCGGAAGAAAGAGGAATATAAACCCTTTTATTTCAAGACTAGAGCGTTACGCTTTAGATAATGAAAAGATGTTATGCAATAAGTGTTATGAAGTCTACGGAAAAGAAGAAAAAGGAAATCATAAGTGTAGGTAAGAATACTGAAGATTATTTTCCCCAGATAGAGTTAGAGGATTTACAATCTATGGAGGAGTTGTATTTTCTTTGGTATCTATGTGATTTAAAAGATACTGGGTACGTTGAAGACGCTTGGTATGAGGATGAGACGTTTACGTTAGGGAAAGGATACGAGAAAGGGTATAAGGTTGTAATGAAGACCAAAACTAAGATTAAGAAAGAGACGGTTGTTAAGCCAACAGTTTATACTCCTGACTTTAAGATTAAGTGGACTGAAAAGGCTGTAGGTGTTTTTTATATGGATTACGTAGCAGAAAACAGGATTACTTATAGCAGTAAACCTGTTTTTAGTTTAGGTATGGATTTGACAAGTTATATTGAGGTTAAGCCAGATTTTGATTTTAACAATATGACTAGGTATGCTAAAATAAAGATTAATTGGTTGTTTCAGCAAACAGGTGTTTTTACAAACCTTGTAAAAGTTCCAACTATTTTTAAAAATACGTTTACTCCTAATAGGTATATTCTTACGGATAATAATAAAAGAACTAGACAAATTAAGTTTAAGGTGAAAACAATTCAGGAGTTTGCTGATACAAAGATATAATTATAATTGTTTGTTTGTGATTAGGATAGGGACTTTAGGCTCTATCCTTTTTTTATGATTAAAAATATATTAATTAAAAATATGTATATTAGTATTATGGACAGAGAAGTAGTTGATGACATCTTTCAGTTAACTGTTTTCAATAAGGTTATTGGAGAGGGTTCAGGTTTTGTATGGAAACTTGGTAATACTTATAGGGTTAATCAAAAACGATTTATTTGTTCTAAAATTATGAGGGATGATAATTCTTTTTATTTTACAGGAGTTGCTTGCTGGGCTATATATCTGAAATGTCCTAATACCGATGAGGAGTTCAGACACATGGATTACGAGAATGCCGCTGTAGAGATTAAGAGAAATGCCCCTAAACACTTAATATAAGAAATTAATAAAGATCTTCTTTTCGATTTTCATAATGTGTTTAACCCTGTATTCTAAAGAGTACGGGGTTTTTTATTATATTAGTGTAAATTAAAATTAAAATGAAAAGACCAAAAATTATAGATTCAAAAGCCTCAAGGTATGTGGATTACCTTGAAGGGAAGTTAAAAGATTTTTCGTTAGAGTCTCAGAAAGTAAAAACTTATTTGTCGTTAAAGAACTTTGTAGAGCAATCTAGTAAGTTGCTTATGAATTTTAAAGTTTCAGACGATGAGGACAACCTTTCAGATAAAGATGATAAAGCTTTAGATAGGGGTTTAAAGTTTGGTAAAGAAATAGATGACTTACAAACGTTGCTAGATAAGATGTATGTGGGGATTGGAGAGTTGCCAGAGGATAAAGGTAAGCAAGAGGCAGCAGGAGCTTACGAGGAAACAATGAGAAAACTTAAAAAATCATAATGGCTACTCTTTCTAAAAGAGCAATGAAGTCTTCTGGGTTTCAGCGAACTCATCAGGTTAAACTTGGTGATGTAGTGGAGTTTGAATATGAACTACCTCAACCTCCTAAGAATCATAAAGATATAGCGAATTGGAATTTGCCTATAAACAAACAGAGGTGGGTTATACCTTCTGAGATACTTTCTCAATCTGAATACGAAGAATTAGACACTGAAGAAGCCACAGATTACTTAGGTCAAATCATGGACTGGAGGATTAATGGTTATTGGTTTTATAATCATGGTAATATTGAATATTTAACAGGAGATCATTTTTTTTATTTAGCGTTTTGGAGAATTGATGGGGTTGTTCCTTATTGGAAAGATTCTGACTCTACTTTTTTTTATATTGAACGTTATTGTCAGTTAAAAAAGAATTGTTACGGATGGATGCAAGTTACTAACCGTAGAGATGGTAAAACAGGTAAAGCTACTTCTATTATATACAATAGAATTACTTTAAATTATAATGCAAACGGTGGTATACAGTCTAAAACATTAAAAGATGGTAAAGTTATATTTGGTAAGTTAATTAAGTCTTGGCAAAAATTACCAGCTTACTTACGACCTGAAGATTCGGGGGACACAAACCCTAGTCAAATATTAAAGTTTGTAGAGCCTGCTAAAAGAAGCTCAAAGGGAGAAAAAAAGATATATAAGGAAGTATTAAACTCTCAGATTGATTATTTATCAGCAGTAGATAATGCTTATGATGGTACTAAGCTTAAATACTACTACGATGATGAATATGGTAAAACAACAGAGGTAGATGTTTTAGAAAGATGGAATATCGTTAAAGAGTGCTTGGTTCAGGGTAGAAATATTGTAGGAAAGAGTTTGCATACAACTACTGCTGAAGAGATGGAAGATAAGGGTGGTCAAGCCGCTAAAAATCTTTGGGATGAATCAGACATACACGAGGCTGTTAAATTAGGAAGAGATATGACTATATCTGGGCTACTAAGATGGTTTAAGCCTGCTACTCATGGGTTAGAAGGGTTTATTGATTCTTACGGATACAGCGTTATAGAAGATCCTGAAAAACCTGTAATAGGAATAGATGGTGGAGTTATAGAGATAGGCTCTAAAAGTTATATAGCAAAAGAAAGGCTAGGAAAATCAGGTTCTACATTAGCAGGAGAAAAACGTAAATATCCTTTAACTATAGATGAGGCTTTTATAGAGGAGGGGAAGGAGTCTCCATTTGATATTATAAAATTAAACGAACAGTTATCTTATTGTGGCACACTTAGTAATAAAACAATAAAAGGAAACTTTGTGTGGTTAGACAGGAAAAACAAACAAGTAGGTTGGCAACCAACCGAAACAGGAAGGTGGTCTGTGTTGTGGATGCCTCCTGTATCAGAAAGAAATAAACTAGTTGCAGATAGAAGAGGTTATAAACCTAGTAACTATCTTCAAGCGGTATCAGGAGTCGATCCATTTGACCATAAAACTACTACAGATGGTAAAAAATCTAATGCTGCGAGTTATGTATATAGAAAATATAATGCTTGGGACGCAGAAACAAGTGATTGTTTTGTTTGCGAATACGTTAACAGACCAGCTACTCCTGATATGTTTTATGATGACATGATTAAGCAGTCTGTATTCTACGGAATAGAGTTATTAGCTGAGAACAATAAACCAGGTATTGTTAATTATTTTGAGAACAACGGGTTTAGTCATTACTTAATGGATAGACCGCCTTTAACTCACACAGAAAGCAGTAAGCGTCAAAAAGAAAAAGGTATTCCTATGAGTGGAGAACAACCTAGAACTTTAGCCGTAGAAACTACTGAAACCTATGTGTATAAGAACACAGGGTTAAATTATAGTGACGGAACTTACGGTAATGTATTCTTTCCTAAGTTGTTAAAGTGTTGGATTAAGTTTAACCCTCAGAAGTGGACTGACTATGATGAATTTGTAGGTGCAGCTCTGTGTTTGTTAGCAAAAGATAGGTATATAAGAACTAAATCAGTTAAATCAGGAAGAGAAGTATCAAGGTATATAAAGAGCTATAAACGTAAGAGGTAGAATAATATGTAAAACATTTTGCATATATTTGTTTTTGTAAGAAAATTTTTATAAGAGAATGATAGATTCTAAGAAAAGTAATATAAGCTTCCCAGATAAAACTCTTTCTAAAGAAGAGAAAGGAGAAAAGAAGTACGGATTAAAGTATGCTAAAGCTATGTATAGCACATATTCTTCAGAAGATTTCTCCATATATAATAAAATTTCAAAGTTTGTAGAGTTAAGAAAATCAGCGGAGGGTCTTCAAAGTATAAATAAGTTTAAAGACTTAATGGATTTAAACGGAGATCAGTCATGGGTTAATATTGATTGGCAATCTGTATCTTGTATTCCTAAGTTTGTTAATATCATCGTGGGTGAAATGATTAACCAACAGTTTAAGGTTAAGGCAGAAGCTATGGATGAGTCTTCTATGACTAAGTTTGAGGAAGAGAAGAATAAAATTTACGCTAATATGCTAATGGCTGATTTCTCTCAAAAAATGGAGCAGGAAACAGGTATTCCGTTAGTAGATAAAGGTATTCCAATCCCAAAAGACAAAGAAGAAGCAGATATATTAATAGAAACTACTTTAAAGCAAGCAGTAGAGATAGCAATGGAGGTTTCGATTTCTTTTGTTATGAATAGTAATAATTATGATAAAGAAATCAAAGAAAGAGTAATCAGAGATTTAATTGTTATTAAAATTTGTGCTGTAAGAGAATACTTTGACGATAATAATGATATCAGAATAAGATACGTAGACCCTGCTAATTTAATTGTTCCTTATACTAAAGATCCTTATTTCAGGGATTTAGAGTACACAGGAGAAATTAATAAAATGAATTTTAATGACTTTTCTGCTTTAGTCGGAGACGAGATGGACGGTAAGGCTTATTATGATATAGCAACAAAAGTAGGTAAGCAAAAACTATCTCCTAACTCATTACGAGAAGAAAACGGAAGATATTATTACAATTCAAACTCTAGTAGCACTTCTGAAAAAGACTTTTATATTGAAGTTGTAGACTTTGAATTTAGGTCGTGTAACTATGAGCATACATACGAAAAGAAACATATTAATAAAGGTAATTACTTTTTAAATAAAAAAAGAACAGGTTATGAACCCAAGAAATATTCTAAAAAGAAGAAAGAAGTAATTAGAAAAAAAGTAGAAGTATTTTATGAAGGTTTATATGTAGTAGGAACTGACTATGTATTTAAATATGGTCTTCAAGAAAACATGAGCCGACCTAAGAAGGCAGGTGCTTACTGTTCAGAAGTTAAAAGTAGGTATAACATCGTAGCTCCTGGTATTTATGACATGGAGAATAAGTCAATGGTTGAAACTATGACTCCTCATGACGATCAAATGATTTTAGCTTATTTAAAGTTGCAACAAGCGATGATTAAAGCTAGACCATCAGGTATTGCGGTAGACGTAAGTTCTTTAGAAGGTGTTTTAAAAGGTAGAGGACAAGATTTCTTAGACCCAATGGAGATTGTAGAGATATTTGACCAAACGGGTAATATGCCTTATAGATCTGAAGATTCAGAGTTTGGAGGTCAAATTAATCAAAAGCCAATTCAAGAACTAGCGAACGGATTAAGCGCAAACGCTTTAAACTTCGTGTCTATTTACAATCATAATCTTGAGATGATTAGAAACATCACAGGTATTAATGAGGCAAGAGATGGTTCAACTCCTTCTTCAAAAGCGTTAGTTGGGGTTCAGAAGATGGCTGTTAATATGAGTCGTAACTCTACAAGGTCACTTAATGAAGCTTATTTATATATATTTAAATCAATGGCTGATAATATTGCCCTGATGGTTCAAAACAAAGCTATTGCAGATGGTTTAAGAGGTTTTGAGTTGGCGTTAGGTAAAGAGGTTGTGGATGTTATTGAAATAACTAAAGACTTAAGTTTAGCGGAGCTAGGTATTGAAATAGACATTCTTCCAGATGCAGAAGAATTAGCAGAACTAACTCAACTAATAGAAAGAGCGATTACATCAGGAAGTATCGAACTAGAAGACGGTATGGAAATTAAAGATGTATCAAAGACTAATATAAAGAAGGCGACACATTTACTCAAAAAAAGACGTAAAGAGAAAGCGGAACAGGATATGCAAAAGAGTAGTGCTGCTTCACAAGCAAACGCTCAGGCTCAAATGCAAGCAACTCAAGCGACAGCTCAAGCAGAAGCTCAGTTAAAACAAATGGAGCATCAGCAAAAAATGGAAGAGCTGCAATTGGAGTATAGTTTAAAAATGGATTTAGAAAAAATTAAAGCTCAGTATAACGGAATGGCTAAGGTTGAAACAGGAATGGTTGACAACGAGCATAAATTACAGCAAATAGACAGAGCTAAGAAAAATAATTTAGATGATACGTCTTTAGGTAATGGAGTAAGAGAACCCTCTGTTTTCTCAGGTGTTGGAGATACTACAAAATTAGATTAATTTTTTTTTAATATATTAGTATTAATTAAATTAGAACTAAAATGCAAATAGAAGATTATTTAAGATCTCAGGGTCTTGAGCCTGTAAGTAAAGAAGATGCTTCAGAAAACCTTGAAGAAGGCACTCAGGAAACTGAACAACAAGCTGTTGACACATCAGAAGATGTTGAGTCATCAGAAGAAAAAACAGAAGAAAACACTGATAACACTAGTAGTACAAGTGAATCAGTACAAAGCTTCGAAGATTCGTTTAAAGAGAAATATGAATCTTTTGAAGCATTAGAGAGTAAAATACGTTCTTTGGAAGAGTCTAAAAAAGGAGAAAGCTTATCTGACCGTTATGGTGAGGAGAACGTTTCTCGTTTAGAAAAACTACTTGATGGAGGTTTATCATGGGATAAGGTTTCCGAAATTGCTAAAATTCAATCATTAGATGTTGATTCGTTAGATGATAGACAAGCTTTAGTTAAGTCATTAGAACTTAAAGACGGTTTATCACCAGCAGAAATTAAGGGTCAGTTGCTTAAGTACGATAGACTTAAGGATGCAGATTTAGATTTAATGGATGAAGAGGAGCAGGTTGCACATTTCGCATTAGAAGCAGAAATGAAAAGACTAGCAAAATCAGGGAAAGAGTATCTTAATTCACTAAAGGGAAATGAAGCTTATAGCTTACCAACTATAGAGAAGGAAGAAGTCGTAGATCAAGAAGAAGTTTTAAAACAAAGACAACAAGAATTTGAAGAATTAGGACGAATGTATGAAGCAGGAGTTTCTGAATCGTTAAAAGATTTTAACTCTATCAAAATAAACCTCGGAGAGGGAAATGATTATGAGTTTGAATTAAACGAAGAACAGAAACAGGTGATTCAAAACAAAATGAATAAGGTTAATAGTTTTCATGAGAATTTCAACGGTGACGGAAAGATTCTTTTTAATGAAATGGCAACTTCATTTGTGGCACAAGAGTTCTTAGGAGAAATAGTAAAGTCGGCTGTTGAGAATAATACCAACAACGGAAAGGTTGAAGCGATTAAAGATATCAATAACGTTGTTGATAAATCGAAGAAACAAGCGACTAGTACAAGTGGCAATAATTATATGTCTGAAATAGAAGCAGGATATAGAAAAGCCCAAGGTATTTAATTTTTAACATTTAAAATTTTTTACAATGCCAATAGGTTATAACGAAGGAGGATATGTAACTCCAAACACTTACAATTGGGTAACAGGAATGGATTTAGACAAACCTGCAATTGATTCAGAATTAACAGAACCTTTCGGAGATCAGACTTTAGACGGTATGATGTCTATGATTGGTGCAGAAAAAGGTGTATCAGCTTTAGAGTACAAGCACGCAGAAGAGAAAAGAATCTATCCAAAGTTAAAAGCAACTAACGCAGGAGCAGGAGGAGCAGGAGAAGCAGTTACTTTTACTTTAGTAGCAGAAGCAACTAAAACTATTGCTAACGTATCTCCTTATGATGTAGCGGCAACAGGAAAAGATGTTGTAGTACCAAGAGCAGGTGAAACTTTAATGATTAAACCAGCAACAGGTTTAGCAACAGTAGATAACTCTATTTATGCAACTGTTACTTCTGTTGACGCAGGGGCAGGAACTTTTGTAGCTATCCCTTTGGATTCAGGAGATATAATTCCGTCAATAGCAGCAGCTCAAGAGATTATTATTGTTGGTAACGCTAACGGAGAGGGGTCTGTAGCAGTAGCAGGAAGACAAGTTGAAGTTGAGTACAAGACCAACCAATTACAAACTTTCAGAGGTGGAACAGAAGTTACAGGAGACGCTAGAAATATCGTTACTTGGCAAGAGTTCACAGGAAAGAATGGTGAAAAAGGTCATGTTAACTATTTACATGGAGAGGCAGCAGAGTATAAAAACTTTAAGTCTCAAATGGAATTAACTTTCTTACTTGGTAAGCCTTTAACTAATACAGTTTTAGCTAATGATGATTCTTTTTTCGGGACTGAACACCCAGTATCAATGACTAAAGGTTTAATTCCTTCTATTTTAGACGAGGGTAATATATCTAACTATGCTGCGTTAACAGGATGGGATAAGCAAGATGCTAAGGCTTTAGTTGAGACTTTGGATAAGCAAAAAGGAGACAAAAAGAATATGATTTGTCCTGGTATCTCTTTATCAATGCAAATTGATGATACTTTAGCAGATTACAGAAATTCAGGTTCTATTGTTTATGGAAACTTTACTTTTGACCAAAACGCAAAAGCTAATTTCCAATTCGATGCTTTTAATTTCGGAGGATACGAGTTTGGTAAGAAAGTTTTTAACACTTTTAATGACTTACAGTCTTTAGGAGCTGATGGATACGGTTTCCCTAACGAGGCTATGGTAATTCCAATGGGAATGACTATGGATAAGATTGATAACGTTAAAACTCAGTACTTGAGAACTAGATTCTTAGAAGACCCAAGAACAGGAGCTAGAGATCGTAGATCATCTATCATTGATAAATTCCAAGTTAACGGAACAGATACTTTCCAAGTTAACTACATTGACAAAAAAGGATTAGAGACTTTTTGTTTAAACAAGTTCGCTTACATTAAGCAAGCATAATACACTAGGGAGGGGGTAATACCTCTCCCTTTTTATAAATTAAAACTAAAATTAAAATGCCAGAATTAAAAAAAGCTCCAGCAGGAATGACTGCTAGGAACACTAGTAATAGGATTTTCAACCTAGTAAAAAGAAACCCTAAAGGTGGTTATCCAGCCACTTCTAATATTCCAGCAGAAGATGAAGTATATATGGAATGGACAGATAAAAAATCAGGAGAGAAAAAATCAGGATTAAGACATATTAGGTTTTCTATTGGGGAATCATCTATATATGTAGATGAGCAATCAGAAAAATCTGAAACCCGTAGAGGTAAGATTAAATTCACTGACGGTTTACTTACTGTTAATGAAATGGAGAAAACTAAAATTGAATTTTTAGAAGTTTGTAATTACAATAAGTCAAACCATGAAAATGGTACGGCTATGGTAGGTAAATCAGCTTTATTTAGATCAGACAGCAGGAAGCATGAGGCTAGATTAAGATTAAACAAGAGACATCAAAAGCAAAAATTAAATAATATTGTAGCTAATTATTCAATTGAAGAAATTGAAGGTATATGTTTAGCTTTGCAAGTTCCTATTGATGTTAATGATGAAGAATCAATAATGTTAGCTAAAGATAGATTCGGAAGAATGATTGACTACAATGCTGACAGATTCGAAAAGGAAGTTAACTCTGAAATATTAAGAATGAAAACCGTTCTTCATTATGCCTTAAGAGATAATATTATTTCTTTTGACAGAGCAGGAAGCGAATGGTATTTTGAAATTGGAGGAAAACGTAGAATCCTTTCAGTTCCAAGAAGTTCAGATAAGTTTGAGTTTTTTGCAGAAATGGTAACTGTTAAGGAAGATATTAGAGAAGTGTTTAATGACATAAAATCTTTGGTAAAAGACGGTAAGAAGCCTTCAAATAAAAAGCTAAACCCTAACACTAAATCATATAAATTAGTAAACGAAGGAATGGAGTTGAAAGTAATTAAAAACAACTTAGGAACTTTAGTAGCTAATAATATTGGTCAATTAGGAGAGTCAGATTCAGGTATTGAGGGTGCAGTTCATCATTTAATGGAAGATAAAGGAACGATGAAAGCAGTAGAAGAATTAATAGCATTAGCTAAAGAGGACGCTAAAAAGAAAAAATAGTATTTTATAATATAATTAATAACTGAAAAGAGGGGTGTAAAAAGCCTCTCTTTTTTTTTGTGTATATTTATAAAATAAATTATAAAAGAACATGGCAATTATACCAAATGTTAAATTAAACATCTCATATTCATTAGATTCAAGCACTCCTCAGTTTGTTTTTACAGATGTTACAGACTACGGATCTTACACAGGGGTTATAGGAACTATAAATGTAACATCTCCAAGTGGGGTTACATCTTCAGGTAGCATAACTGTAGATACATCGAGGATTAATGGAGGTATATCTATACCTATGCTTTCGGATAGTACTCCTGAAATAGGAATGTATAGTTTTAGTTATTCAGCGGTATCAGGCGGAGATTCAGGGGTTTATTTAAAAACTTTTGATTTTCAATATGTAAAACCTAAAGCAGATATCACAGCGGTAGTAGATTGTTTATCTCCATACCTTTATACAGAAGACACAACTAATTACTTAGTGGGTAGTGTTACGCCCTCGGATAGGTTTATAATTTCTTCTGTTGATTCTATAAATAATACGTTTAGTGTTTCAGGAGAAAAATCAGCTTTTGTTAGAGCAGGTGACACATTTAGTATTATAAGTTCTTCAGCAAATAACGGAGATTATACTGTTTTAAGTGTTTCATATACAGAGTTAACTAATGAAACAGTAATAAGTGTATCTAATGTAACGGATGGAACGTTAGACGGAACATTAGTAACTAGGAAAGCTAACATATTCTACCCTCAAGTTTTAGGTTTAGATCCGTTGGTTGGTGATAGTAAGAAATTAGGTACAAGTGTTTTTTATGACAAGACTCACGAGTTTAAGTACGTAACTAAAGGTTTTTATGATTACGGAGATGGAGTCTCAGTTGTAGATTACTTTACAGATTCAACAGAATTAGACGTTCAGTGTGATGTTAGGTTGTGTGAGGTTTTTTGTTGTATTAACTCAGTTTTTAAAGAATACTTAGGCTTAAAATGTAGAAATAAAACATTAGCAGATATAGCTTTAGAAAAATACGTATTAGCAACATCTCATTTATCAGCTTTAAGACAAGCTTTTGAGTGTGGTCAAAGTGAAGCTGTAGACTCACTGGTTTCTGAAATAAAAAAAGTCACTAGTTGTACAGATGATTGTAGTTGTAGTGATACTAAGCCTACTTTGATAACAGGTTTAGGTTCAGGAGGGTCTATATCTGTAGTTGCTTCAGGGGACAATAATATTAACGTAGCTTCTTCTGTAAGTGGGGATACTACTACATATACTTTAACTTTATCTGAATCTATACTAAACGATATAGCTAATATAGGAGACACAAGTGTAGTTGAATCTGAAGATTCTTCTATTATTGTAGAATCTGTAACTTCCGCTGGTGTTACAACATACGACTTAAGTGTAGCTCCTCCATCGGATCTGGTTGCTCCAAGAGAGTTTATAGCTTTTAACGTAGAGGCAAATTTTCAGGATTCAGTTTTTACAATATCTGATGTTGTAGTTCAAAACAAAGACAATTTAAATGAAACCTCTTTAACAGTAGAAGATGGAAATTCATTATCTCCAAACTGGTATCAGCAAGTTATAACAGTAAAAGATTTTCAATCAACCGCTAATTCAACTTACAAAGCTTTTGTTAGTAATACTTATACTGAAGGTGAAAACACTGCATGGGGTGGTATTGAGTCATCTATAAGGTATTGGGGAGCAGGTTCTTTAGTATACGATAGCTGTATAACTGAAAAAAACGATGGAAGCTTTAGTTTTGTTATTTCAGATCAGATAAGAAGAGAAATTGTTTCAAGAGGTACTGCTTCGGAGTCTATTTTAAAATTTAATATTCAAATAATAGAATAATGTCAATAAAAACAGAATTATCAAAATACGGATCAGGAATAGGTATTATATATCTAACAGATTCTAATGATATAATAAGATATCAAAAATTAAACGATAAAAGAGGAAGAGAAGAATCTGAAAGACTGATGCTAGTTTCTTCTACTTTAAGCTCTAACATATCAGCTACATCATTAGTTGAAGTTACAGCTAGTGGTGGTAATATAACCAACTTATCTTACAACGGGGTGTCTGTTTTTAACACAACAACACCAATAACAGGTGCTACAACATCAGACTTAGCGTTATCACTAGCTTTAGCTATTAACTCTAATGTAAGTGTACCTAATTATACAGCGGTATCATCAGGTTCTTTTGTAACTGTATATTTAAGTGCAGACCAAGGAGATTCTTTAAATGGTCAAGTTGCAGGATTTTCAACAACAGGTACAGCAGATTTAACAGCAACACCATTAGACGGAGGGTCTTACTCTTCAAGTTCAGAGGTAGATTCTCAAATTGGATACAAAATGTATCTAAATTCAAGTGATTCGGCAGTGGTAGACACGTTGGTAGGTGCTACTGATATTACCTCGGCAGTTTTAAGAAAATCATCATCTTCTCCATACACGATTCGAGAATCGCAAATATCTTCAGGAAGTATATCTGTAAATAGAGATACGAATATTACAATAGTTAATGTTCAAACAGAAGGTTCTGTTGCAGCAGATGACTTAACGTCAATTGACGAGGGTATATTTAATGATGGGGATACAATTGTTTTAGTAGCTAAAGAAGCAGCTAAGGTTACAACGGTAAAAGAGGGAGGAAATATAGAGTTGTCAAATGGTGTAGATTTTGTAACAGCAGGTAAGGATTTCTCCATATCCTTAAGATATAGTACTTCAGATAATAAGTGGTATGAATCATCAAGATCCCCAGGAACAGATTTAAGTGTTTCTTCTTTAAGGTCATCAGGAATAGCTACGCCAATACAAGGAGTAGAGGTTACTGTTTTATCAACAACAGGTGGTACGGTTAATTTAGTACCAGGAGTTGATAAGGGTTATATTTCTTTAACAGGAACAGGAACTCTAACAGGTTCTTGGAATTACACTTTAGGAGCAGGTGTTGTAGATGGTGACACATTTATTATAGATTATAACGGATTATTCACTCCAGGGGCAAACACTGTAAACCTATTTGGTATTGCTCTTACAGATACTCAGGTTTCAGAAGGTAATGTTTTAGCTAAAGCGGTTTACAGTAGTTCTCTTTCAGCTTGGGTTGTTACATTGATTAGGGACACCCAAGCGGTAGACTTAGCAGATGAAACAGATTTAGATTTAAAAGAAAATTCTTTAGGAGATCCCTCTACAGATGGATATGTATTATCATCTTCAGCAGCAGGGGTAAGAAGTTGGGTTTCTAATAATACCGATATATATTTAAACACTGACACTTCAACAGGTTCTAGTGTGGGAACTTCAGAAACAGTATTAAGAACTATCACAGTTCCGTCTAACACTTTAAGCTCTGACAATTCTTCTTTAATTATACATTTCGGAGGAAGTTTCGGAGCTAACGCTAACACTAAAACTTTAAGGGTAAAATTCGATGGAAATTTAATTGTTTCTAACACTAACACAACAGCTCCTAATGGTGTAAACTTTTTATCTAAGGTAATTATATCAAGGATGTCTAATACTCAAATTAGAGCAACGGGAGAGATTAATATAGATGGATCGGTAAACGAAGTAGAGCTTGCTACCTTATCAGGGTTTAATTTTACTACTACCTCTTATGATGTAGAAGCAACAGGTCAAGGTGTTTCAAACTCTGATGTAGATGTTTTTCAATCAATAGCTAATAAAATTATAGCCTAATGGACATAAACAAAGTTTATAATTTTTTAAAATACCTGGCTGATAAAGATCAGTCGGGTAATATTACACCTAAAGAGTTTAATTTGTCATTACCTAGGGCTTTAAACGAGTGGGTAATGAAGCGTTATAACAACGTAAAATCTGTTCAACCTAATAAACAAGGTTGGCAGAAAAACCAAAAAATTACAGATGATTTAAGATTTTTATTAGTAAGAAATGAGGTGTCTAATGTCACCCCAGATGGTAAGTTATCGTTGCCTGATGATTATTTACATTTATCAAGCTTGGTATATAATTACAAGTATTCAGAAGACGGGGATACAGTTTCTATTCCTAAAGATGTTGATGTTGTAAACGACAACGAAATAGCAGAATTTTTATCATCACACATTTATAGAAAAAACATAAAAGCTAAGAAGTATGTTATATGTGCTTTCTATAATGATTACTTACAAATTTATCCTAAAGATATAGGGACAGTAGATCTTACATATTTAAGAAAACCAATAGAGCCTTTTTGGGCTTTTACCTTAGAAAGAGGAAGACCAGTGTACGACCCTATAAACTCGATTGATTTGGAAGTTCCAGATGAGACAGCTAACGAGATTATAGTTATGTGTGCTTCTTATTTAGGTATGAACTTAAGAGAGCCTGAGTTAGTTAATTATTCAGAAATGTTAAAAAACCAAGGGGTTTAGTAGATGGAAAGAGATAGTAGATTTATAATAGCAGAGCAAGCACAAAGAATTATAAACGGGGGTACTCCAACTCCTGACACTGAAGTTCGTATAGAAGAATTGCTGATATATGTCGATCAGTCTTTTTCTAAAATGATTAAAGCTAGTTATTTTGAAAATAGACAAGACGGTATTAGAGACGTTAACGGGGCTTTTATTTATTCTTTTATAGTAGACGTAGCTGAAGATAAGATGAGGGGTCTGCTTAAAGCTAAAATACCTTCAGCGTATGTTAACCTGCCGTTGGGTACAGGTATTTATCAAGTATCTCAAGTTAACGATATGTTTAATACTATTATTCCTGTAAATGTAAGCTTCTTGGCTTTATCTAGAGGATTAAAAGTAGGAAGTATGGAAGGTAGGCAGGGTTATTTTGTAGAGAACACAAGTATGTTTTTTGTAAATATTAAACCCTCAGATTGTGTAGACAAGGTTTTAATTAAGTTAGCAGGAGGGATTCAAGGAGAACTAGACCCTGAAGTGGAAATTCCTGTAGATATGCAATCTGATTTAGTTAATTTTACTGTTCAGATGTATATGCAACAAAGGCAATTACCTAAAGATGATATTAACGACAATAATAAAAACTAATGGAGTTAGAAAAAGTAGTTAGAGAATTTTTAATAGAATCAGGAAGAACAGAGCATAGATTTGTCCAAGCTTTACAGTTTGGAATTTCTTGTTTAAGAGAATTAAATTATGACGTAACAGGTTCTCCTTCTATTAAGATACTGACTGTAAATGATAATGATACGGTAGATTTACCAGATGATTATCTAAATTATATTAGATTAGGTTTTACAGACGGTAGAGGTAGATTTAGAGAATTAGGAAGAAACAAAGACATAGCATTAAATAGAAGTTTAAATGATTGTGGTGAAAGAGGAGACAGATATGACTCTACTAAAAAAGAGACAGGGTTGTTTCCTTATTATTCTTCTGATTATCATTCAAATCATTTTAGAAACGGTGAAAGTGTAGGAAGGTTTTACGGAGCTGGAGGAGGCAACAACTCAAATGGAGGTTTTAAAATAGATAAGAATTATTCTCAAATACAATTAGATTGTTATGCAGGGGGTAGCACAATTACTCTAGAATACCTATCAGACCCTAATAAAGCGGAGGGGAATTTTGATGTACATCCGTTTTCAGTTGAAACAGTAAAATCTTGGATAGATTGGAAAATTAACGCTAACAATCCAAATGTGCCTGCTGGGTATTCGGAACAAAAAAGATTATTATATTCACGTAATAAAAAGCTATTGTTTGCTAGGATGTCTTCTATGAGTGTACAAGATATGTTACAATCATTTAGAAAAGGAAATAAAGCTTCACCAAAATTTTAACAAATGGGTTACGAAAAGAGACAGTTTTTATACGGTATGGATTTCGATACCGAAGAAAGATTAATAGAACAAGGTTATAGTCGTAAAAATGTTAATGTAAGGATAGGAGCTTCAACAGATGATGGAGTTTTTTCTGCTGAAAATGTACAAGGAAATACGCTTATACCCAATTTAGAGCTTCCAGACGGAGAAAATAAAGTTATAGGTAGTTTTTGGTATCAGTTAAAAAACCTTAATTACTATTTTGTATGGAATAGCGAGGGTAATCATGGTATATTTGAATATGACCATGTTGCTTCTCTCATCACTAGGGTTATGATTGCTAAGGTTTTAAATTTTAGTAAAGATTATTTAATTACAGGTATTAATATAGTGGAGTTTGATGATGATAATGACTTACTTTATTGGTCAGAAAAATCAAACCCACCAAGAAAAATAAACATTCAAAAAGCTAAATCTGACAGGTATGAGTTACCTATATCTGAGGAGGTTATAGACGCTATAAAATACCCTCCTTTATGTGAGCCTACAGCGTATTTTGAGAATGATAAAAGCAGAGATACTAATTATTTAATAGATTCTATTTGGCAGTTTAAAGCTAGGTATATATATGACGATAAAGAGAAGTCTGCTTTCTCCCCTATATCGTCTCAAGTTTTACCAGATAAGAGTTGTTTGTCAGATGCTCAGGGTAACACAATTAGAATAACAATCCCTAAAGGAGGACAGTTAGTTGAAAGAGTAGAGATAGCAGCTAGAAAGGGTAATATAAATGACTTTGAACAAGTAATAGATTTAGAGGTAGGGTCTTACGAAATTGACTCAGATGGAAACTACGTTTATATTTTTACGAATGATAAAGCATTAAAAGGTATACCAGTACCTGAGTCTAATAAGTTATACGACAACGTTCCTCAGATAGCAGGAGCGCAGGAGTTTATAGCTAATAGATTAATGTACGCAGACGTAACAGAAGGTTATGACAATGTAGATGTAGATTATGAATTAGGTGTTTCTTATGATACGATTGAAGAAAAACCTTTGAATACTATTAAAGGTTTTTTAAGAATAACTAATTCTCAAGGAGAGTTTCAGCCTATACATGAAAACAGTTCGGGTGAGGTTATGTATGGTGGGTTTAACGATGCTTTACTTGCTCGTAATATATTTACAGGAACAGATAATGTTATAAACAAATACAAACAACCTTTACCTTTAAGAGGTTTTGTTGTTTATTTAGCAGGTACTACTCATCACGCTATATCTATTCAGTCTAAGGGTAATAATTCAGGAATACAAAACACTAAATATAGGACTTATAATTCATCAGGAACAGACAATAAAAAACACATTATAAGTGAGATGACTGGGGCAGGGTCTGCTCCATGGACAAAAACTAGGCTTAAGTCTTCGTTTGAAATAAGTAACGTACCCGACGGAGAGTATATCTTAAGAGTAGCTTCTAACTATACAACTTCTGTTGATTTATCGGATAAAAAACTAGGTTATCAAAAAACATCTACTACTTCTTTTAGGTTTACTTATAGTTATGATTACGATAGATCACCTACAAGTACACAAGAGTTAAAGGTACAGGTAGAGGGAGGGGAAATAGTAGAAAACCTATATATATCTATAGAGGATGTGTCGCTTCCAGGCTCAGATATAATGTCTGGGTATTTAGTAAACCCCTCAGAAACAACGTACAGTCCAACGTCTATAGATGATGCTTTAAGTCAAAACAGAGTAGATAAGGCTACTGTTGATTTGCTTGATTTCGCTACACAGGTAGACCATAACGGTTTCTTTTACGGAGGGGCAACTCAAAATTCTAATAAAGTAAAAAAAGTAACAGTTACGGATTATTCAGATAATGATATAGTTGTGTATAATTTATTAGATACATCATCTAATCCTAGTCCAATTAGTAATTACGCAAAATTAGAAAACACATTAGGGGTTTATGTAACAAGAAGCAATAGCAATATTTATAATTACTCTAACACTTCAGCTGTAGTTAAAGTTTTAGATACTAACGGCTTAGGTGTAGAAGGTATCTCTATAGTGACTAGAAGAGGACAAACAGCATTTACTGATGAAGATGGAAATGCAAAATTTAGTTTTTACGCAAATAAAAAAATAGGAGGAAGTTGGGGGAGACAACTAAAGGTTTTAACTTACGGATTAGGGTCTTGTAATTTAATATTATCACCTTTCTTACAATACAGGGATGTATTAATAGGAAGGGATTTTAATAATGCTATTACAGCAGAAGAAGACCCTGTTGTGTTAAGTAGTGTTACAGTTACATTTATTAATGACCCAAGTTTCTCAGGTTTAAAACCAGGAGGGGTTTATAGATACGGATTGGTTTATTACGATAAAGCTAATAGAAGTGGTTTAACTAATATTAAAAATAATCCTGAGCTATCAGTTCCTTTTTACACGGAATTAGAAAACCCTAATATAAGGTCGGTTTCGGGTACTTGGGAAATTAAAAGCCTACCTCCAAAATGGGCTACTCATTACCAATGGGTTAGGACAAAAGATACGGCTATTGATTCTTATTTACAATGGTATACAGATTCTGTTGTGTATACAGAAAGTAATACACTTATAGAAATAGATATAACAAACTTAACAGACGAATATGTTAATAATAATCCTTCTAGCAATTTGTCTTATGATTATAAAAAAGGTGATAGGCTCAGATTTATAAAAGATAGCGCAGGTGAGTATTTTGATGAATATATAGACTTAAAAGTTGCTAAATTTGAAACTGGTATAATTACAGTTGAAAATTTAGCTACCGCTCCAAACGTTAACGATGGTTTGATGTTTGAAGTTTATCACCCTAGGTTAGATGTAGATGAAGATTTATATTACGAAGTTGGAGAGTGTTATAAAATATTAGATATAGAAGTAGGTTTAGATGGAGATATAGTTAGGGTACACCAAGGTCAGGATAAAGACCAAAACCCTTTGCAACCTTATTTAGAAGGAGCAACAGGAACTTTTAAAACAGGAGATACTTATTTTAGAAATAGATTAATACCTATATCATCAGGTGGGCTTTACAGTTCCTTAGTAGATTCTGAAAGTTTTAGTGATTTTTGGTTATCAGATGTATCAGACATTGGAAGGGTTAATATAGTTGACTTAGACGCTAAAAGAGTAACTAGACCGACTACTATTTATTATTCTGAACGATTTATACCCGAAACTAATATAAACGGATTGAATAGCTTCTATGATGTTTCTTTTGAAACTTATGATAGAAACTTTGGAGCTATTAAAAAACTATTTTCTTTTAACAACAGATTAGATTGTTTTCAAGAGTTAAGAGTTAGTAAGATATTAGTAGAAGAAAATGTAATATACGATCAATTTGATAAAGGAACTGTAGCGGCAAGTGCAAAAGTATTATCTAAGGAGATTTATTACCAAGGGGAATACGGAACATCTAACCCTGAAAGTTTTGTCTCTAATGAAGGAAGAAGATATTTCTTTGATATTAGAAACGGAAAAGTATTAAGATTATCTAATGATGGTCTTACTCCTATTTCGGATAATAAAATGCACAGTTATTTTGAATCTAAAAGTAATTTTTATTCAGCGTTTAATATTATACCTGAAATATGGGGTACGTTTGATGAGAATTTTGATGAATATATTATTAATTTTGGTGTTGTTAGCCGAGATGAAGGATTTACGCCTGACGAGTTAGAGTTGGTTAGTTCTCAAGCTGAGGTTGTTACAGAAACTATAGATGGAACTGTTTATACTTTTGTTATAGAATATGGGGAAAATGAAGAGGGTGTTAATACAGAGTTTACCGTAGTCGAAGATTTAGCTAATGGAGTTTATGTGATAAACAGTAACGCAGGAGATATAACTTTAGATAGGCAAAAAATACTAGCTATTCCTTCTGAGACTTTAGGTTTTAGTGAAAAAACTAAACATTGGACTTCTTTCTATACTTATCTACCTGAATGTATGGGAAGAATAGGTATTGATTTTCTAACTTTTAGAAACGGTAGAGCTTATTTACACAATACAAACCATGAAAGAAATACTTTTTACGGAATAGGTTCTTCAAGCGAGGTTTGGGCGGTATTCAACCAAGACCCAAGTAACAATAAAGTTTATCAATCTTTAAATGAGGAAAGTGATACTGTGTGGGAGGCAAGAGAGATATTAACTCAGAAAGGTCAAAAAAGTAATCTTATAAAACAAGATTTTGCTGTTGATTATGGAGATGGTCACACACTTTATAGTAGAGAAAATATTCATTCAGCAGCAGTGTTAAAGGATGAGAATACACCTAATGTTGATATACCTTTAATAGAGGGGGACTCAATGAGAGATGTAAGTATATTGTTTAAGTTAATAAACGAGTCAACGGATAAAGAAAGGTTATTTGCCTCAAGTGTTAGGTACTCGTTATCAGCAAGAACAAATAAGTAGTATTTTGCTACTTATTTTTAATTAGTTAAATTAGTAAAAAAGAAAGATATGGTATTAACAGCAGCAGCTTTATCAGCAATCCCAGCAGTAGTACAAGCAGGGACAGGTATTTACCAAGCGTATCAAGGGAATAAATTAGCAAATAGTATGCAACGTCCAGATTATTCTATACCTCAAGAGGTTTTGGATAATCTAACAGATTCTCAAATACAAGCTTTACGTGGTCTACCAGAAGAACAGCGTCAGCAATACATGGATAATATTATGAGGTCAGCTCAAACTTCTATATCTGCTTTGGGAGATAGAAAAGGAGGTTTAGCTGGTATGTCAAGTGTTCAACAACAACAGAATGATGCTTACAAGAATTTACTTTCAATTGATGCTCAGAAACGAGAAGAGAACGAAAGAAACCTCCAAGCGACTAGAAACACAGTAGCAGGTTATAGAGATAAGGAGTTTCAAACAAACGAGATGAAACCCTTTGAGGACACAATGGCAGCAGCCACAGGTATGCAGGGAGCAGGTATGCAGAACATAATGGGAGGTGTTACATCGGGAGCTAAAATGGGTTTAGACTATATGAAGTATATGGATCTTTTAAACTCTATGGGTTCAGCAGGTACAACTGAAACTACAGGATTTAATCCATTCCAAGTAACTCAAAACCCTCAAGCTACAAGTATTCGTCAGGGATCACCTGTAGGAACAGGAACAGTTTTAAATGCTCAGCAATCAGCAATTAATAATTCAATAGGTCAGGGAACTGTTTTAAGAAGTATACCTAACAATAACAACAATAATCTTTTTAACATTTTTCGCCCTTAAATATGTACAACAACGACCTAGGAATATATAGTAATTATAAAAGGATTAAATCAAAAGAAGAATTGATGAATCCTAAGAACGCTATGCCTCAACAGCCAATAGCTGATGAACCAGTAGTAGAACAACCAAAGAAGTTCACTAATGAGGATAAAATGAGGTATGATGAATTGAAGAATAAGATTGCAATGCAGCAAAGGAATTTAAATAAAAAAGAAATTAAGTAATGGCTGATCCGTTAGGAATATCAACAGGACAAGGACAAGGTAGAGCGCAAGTATTTGGTGATACTTATAACGACTACTTTGCTGAAAAAGTTAAGACAGGTACTGAAGAGAAGAAAACTCAACAAGCAGAGTTAGCTAAACTTCAGGCTGCTGATGGTTTATGGGATAGAGATAACGAATTATTTAAGCCAAAAATAGAAAATCTAAGAAAGTATTACAGAGAGAACGCACGAAAAATAATTCAAGGTGATTTTGATGCTACTACTAATTTAGAGGCTATGAAAAATGACCTGACACAATTCGTAGGGTCATCTAAAGCGTCTAAAGAATATTACATTGATCTTAAAAAGAAGATTGCTGCTGACCCTGATAAGTATTCTGATGCTACTAAAGCTAGGATGGATGAGTATCAAAGAACAGGAGGAAGATTTGATAATGATATTTCTTTCTCTTCTAAATACAACGCAAGTGATACTATTGATAACTTGTCAAAGAAGGTAAAAGAAGCAGGATATGATTTAGATACAATCAGGTATGGACAAGACCTTAGCGGTAAGACCTTTATGATTGATACACAAGGACAAAGAGTAGATATAGATAAATTAGTAGAAAGCGTTATAACAGCGGAAGATTCTTTTTATGGAGATAATCAAGTTTCAGAATATTGGAATAAACCAGGAAGAAAAGATCAAATTAAAAATACTTTATCAACACTACTTGGAGAAAAAAGAACTACTAAGTATTCTCCTACTGAGAGAGAACCATATTCTGCTAAAAAGATAAAAAACCAAGCTGAGAGAAGAAAAATATTTATAAACGATGTTAAGTATAACACTAAAGAAGCTTTAGCTGCATTAGGTAACTTAAAGAATCAAAAAAACAAAGACAGCGGAAATACTATTACAGATATTAGGGTTCTAGAGCCAGGAGAAAGAGGAGCTTTAAACAGAATGGTATATGTGGAGTATGATGACGGCTCTGTTGATTATATGGATGTAACAGATAAAGGTTTTGATACAGAGTTTAACGCTTTTATTAGTTCAACAGGAGAATCTGAAGTATTATCAGACGATGATTTATATAAAGTTCCTGACGCTCCTATACCAGAAGGTTATTCTATTCCAAAAAGTAAAGGAGATATGTTAGCTAATGATTTAAATACTTTAATGTTAGGTGATGATTTAGATAAAAAACTAAAGGGATATACTAATAGAGTTGTATTATCTAAAAGTATTGGTAGTAAATCATTAAGAAGTAAAATTGGTGATCCTTTAACTACTTCTGATAGTAAAGAAAAGATTTCAGGTTTATTAACAGATGTTTTTTCAGGTAAATCTTATAAAGGAGGTAAGGTTAAAAAAATAACTTACCAGGATAATTCTTTCGATCCTGATGAATATAAGGTTGTATATTTAGATTCTAATGGTACAGAGCAAGAGGTTTTGATTAAATCTACAGATGAAGAAGGAGTCGCAGAGTTGTCAGGTATGAAAAAAACTAAAGGAACTAAAGTAAAAGTAGAAAAAGAAATTGTACCTTCAAGAAGAAAAATAAAACCATTACCACCTAAATCATAATTTAGTATGCCAAATAATTTATTAATAAACCTCCCAGAATACGGAGTATATAGTAAAGATGAATTAGTAGAACAGTACGGTGATGATTGGGAGGATCAAGCTAATAAGCTAGGGGGTTCTGTATCTCTAGATGGTTACGGTGATTACTATGTTTCAGAATTAATAGATGAATACGGTGATGATTGGGAGTCTCAGGTAGAATTAATAAATAATCCTAAAAAAAAAGAAGAAGAAGATACGGAATCAGTTTTGGAAGATGGTTCTTTGGATTCACAAGAGACTGAGGAGGTAGATTATAGTCAGGTTAAAAAACCTGAAGAATATCAGTATAAAACTCAAAACGAACTAGAGTTAGAAGCTATAGAGAAACGGCAATTAGAAACCTTTGAAGAGGAGTCGATTAGGTTAAAGAAGGAAAAGCAAAAAGAAGAAGAAGAAAAAAAACTAGAACAACAACAAGCTGTATCTTATGTAGATTCAAATCTTACTGATGAACAGATGTTATCTAAGAGTACTGAAGATTTAGCAGAGGATCAAGATACTGATATATATTCTTCAGATTTAATGTTTGCCTTAAAAGGGAGAAAAAATCAAATCATAAATAGTAAATCTAAAGAATATTCAGCCGAGGTAAAAAAATCAGAAATAGACTCTTTATTGTCATCAGGAATACCTGAAAACGAAGTCGATAGTGTTTATAATAGTACTAAGGAAAAATCTTTATTAGACTCAGGTATAAAAACATTAGGTTTAGATGAAGAAGAGTTTAAAGAATACGGTAATGCTATTGAAGATTACTACACACTTAGGAATAAAGGAAAAGAAAGAACAAGCTCTGAAAATATAAAGTTAGTAGAGTTAGGTAATAAAGTTAAGCAGCTAAGAGAGGATATGAACGCTAAAGAGTTTATTAATCCTGAAACGGGTAAGATAGACCAAGAAAAAGCAGAAGAAACCATTAAGCTTGTAAATAAATATGAAGAAGAATTAAAAACAGATCAACAAAAGTTTTCAGAAAGATATTCATCAGAGAGAGATAAGTTAAAGTATTTAGAAAATCAACTTCTGTCGATGTTTGATGAAGACTCAAAAGCAGGTATAGTATCCTCTAAAACTATAGAGGATATACCTAAGTTTTTAAAAGGTGCAGGTTTATTAGATCAGATTTATATGAGAGATGAAGCTGAAGAAGCTGTAAATAAATATAAATCATTATACGAAGAATACGAAGAATCTAAGTCCAATTTTAGCGCATTAAGCAGGGCTTTATTATTAAACGAAGACCCATCATCTGTATCAAGAGGTTTAGGAGAGTCTGACATTCCATACTTAGGAGCAGTGATGAACGTGTTAGGTAATGTTGTTACAGCAGGTGGAGAATCTTTAATTGAAGAAGTTTCAGGTTTTGATATACAAACAGATTCAGATTTTGCTAGTAAGATTTCTCAACTAGCTAACGAAGAAGGTATTAAGATTACTGAAGAAACAGCAGAAAGAGCTAAACCTTTATTAAGTGAAAAAGTAGGAGCAGCTATGGGTACTTCAGTACCTATGATGGCTGAAATTATGGTCAACACAGTAATAGGTAATAAAATAAAAGGAGTATTAGGAATACCTAAATTTTTCTCTAAAATTAAATATTTACAAAATTCACCTAAAATAACTAAATTATTAGATACAACTATAGAGGCTACTCAACAGGCTTTAGCTTTTGAGTTTACATCATCAGGTTCAGCAGAAATGGGTCTAGGTGAGTTCTTAGGAGAGCGAGGTTTTGAAAAAGCTATCTCTAGGATAAATGGTAAGTACGGAAAAGTATTTAAACTATTAGGAAAAGTAGTATCAGGAGGTGCAGGAGCTACCTTTGGAGAGTATGCAGGAGATTTTGCAGAACAAAGTTTTAAGAAAGGATTTCTTTCTGAAGCTTCTTTTAAGGAAACATTCGGAAGAGATTATGATGAAGGATTAGATAAGTTTCTAGTTACAGCTATTATGTCTACAGCTATGGGTGCTGGTTCTCAGGTAGGTTCTTTTTTATCAGATAGTCAAGCTTATTATGATTCAATAGGTGATACTCAAAGATCAGGAGAAATACAGCAATTAATTGATGCTAATAAAGCTAATGATTTAGTAGCTAAAGTTAAATCTGGGGAAGCTACAATAGAGGAATTAGAATCTGTTTTAGGCTCTGGTAAAGAAGGCGTAAGAAAACTAGATGATATGTCTACTGAGGAGCTGACAGAGTATGCAGCAGAAAATGATATAGACTTAGAGGTATTAAAAGAGGAAGCAAAAAACAATAAGGATTTAACAACTGAAGAATTAACACAATTAACAGAAAAACAAGATGGCAAAGAAAAAACCGAAACCAAAGACAAAACCGAAACCAAAGACGGGGTATTAGAAGAAGCTACAGAAGAAGATAATGGACTTAAAGTAGAAAGATTAACAAAAGAGAGAATAGCTGCTTCTAAAAAATATAATGATATTTCTTCAACAGCAGAGCCTACTAGAAAAGTTAAAGATTCTGACCTAGATAAAACTCAAATAATAAAAAGAGAAAAGGAAAGAGACGCTATAAAAGATAATATAAAATCTTTAGAAAAGAAAAAAAAGATTGCTCAGAACACTTTTCAAAATAGCAAAGAAAAGAAGATAGGTACTGCTATTGCAGCAGCTAAGTATGAATTAGGAAATGCTGAAAAAAGAGTACTAAATGAAGAGAATAAAGCAAAAAGAAAAGCTGAAAAGATTGCAATATCCGAGGGAAGAAAAGTAAAGGCTAAGAAGCTAGAAAAAGCAAAAGAAGAACTTGAATATGCGGAAGCAGCAGAAAGAGAAGCTAAAGGAGAGGTATATCTAATAGAGGGAGACTTTATAACAGGAGAGAAAGATAGATTTGTCACTTCTGAACAGATGATTAATAACTTAAATGAAAAAAAGTTTCAATCAGAAAAAGAAGTACAGGAATTAGAAGATAGAAAAGTACAAAAGATAGCCGAGCAAAAGCAATATAAAGTAAACGATCCTAGAGAAATAGAAAATTATGATCGTTTAATTGCTGAAGCTAAATACCAAGTAAGAATATCAGAAAAAAACATTAAAAAGTTTATAGATAGTATTAATGCAGAATCTAGTTCGGTAACCGAAACCAAAGACCAAACCAAAGACAAAACCGAAACCAAAGACGGGGTATTAGAAGAAGAAGTTGTAACAGAGGAAACTGAAGAAATTACACCTAATACTGAAGGTGAAACATTTACTAAAGAAGATTTAGACACAGAAATAACAACAGAGAATAAACAATCTTTTTTAGATAAGCTAGACAGAGCCTCAGCTAACATAAAAAAAATGTCTTTAGCTGACCCTACGGGAATTGTAGCTATTGTTGACGGTATGATAACTTTAATGAAAAAGTCAATAGAGGCAGGTATAACTATCAGGGAAGCTTTTAAACAAGCTAAAGCTAAGTATAAATCCTCTCAGGAATATAAAGATTTATCTCTATCGGACAAGAATAAGTTTAATTCTTTTAACGAAGATTCTATTTTTAACCCTGTTGCTACAGGGGATACATTTCAAAAACAATCTGACACTTTAGCGGATAAATCTAAAAAAGAATACGACAAGCAAAAAAAATCAGGTAAAAATACAGAAGAAGCTGCTAAGGAAACTTTTAGAAAAGTATTTAAAAACACTTCATGGTATAATAAATTATCAAAAGAAGATAAAGCCACAGTAGAGGCAGATTTTAATAACAGATTAGTTGAGCAGTTTGAAAACCCATCTCCTAAAAAGAATCAAGTAGGTAAACCTCCTAAATCTAAAGACACTTCAGACAAAGTAGTTACTACTAAAATGAAGCAGTTAAAAGAGAAATGGAAGAACCAAGATAAGGGTATTACTGAAGGTAAGAGAGAGGCTTTAAAAACAGTAAAAGAATCTCAAGCTGAATTTCAAAAAGACTTAAACGAGGTTACTAAATACTTGTCAGAAAGTAAACGTAAACGGGCAGAATTATTATTAAGAAACGTAAAAGACCAAAAAACATTAGGAGAAGCTAGAACTAAGTTAGATGAATTAGTCTCTGATAAGACTGTTTATGTAACAGCTAAAGAATCTGAAATAGACGAACAGCTTAAAAAAGCAGAGAAAGCAGCAGAAAAGAATTTAACTGTAGAGCAAAGAAAAAGGCTAAAAGAAATAGCTAAAGAATTAAAAGGAAGAATTAAAGGAAAGGTTAATTTAAGAACAGCAATTCAATTAACTAGAAAACTAGCAGGGTTAGACCCTTTTAATGTAGCTAAAGTTGCTGAATTTAGAGATTTCGTAGAAACAGTTTTAGATAAATCAAAAGACGAAGGAGCTAAATCTAGAGTAGTATCTAAATTAAAATCAGCAATAAAAGCCTTAAGAAAATATAAAGGAGAAAGAGATGTTTTAGCTAGAGAACTTAAAGAAGTTGATTACTCTAAAGTAAAAGATAAAAAACTATATGAGGAAATTGTTGATGCTCTTTTAGATTCAGCTAAAAAGAAAGTAGATATAAAAGAAGATTCAGTATCTATTAAAGATGTTGATATTAGAAAAGCTATATCTAAGCTAAAACAAGAGCAACAAGGATACTTAGAAGAAAAGTTTCAGGAGTCAGGTTATTCAGAAACAATGACTTATAATGAATACAAAGAAATGACTTCTAATGACAACCAGAAAACAGAAGAAGAGATAGCTGATAAACTAGCAGAAGATAAAGAAAAACGTAAAGCTATATTCGAAGGGACTAAAAGAAGATTAAACGAAGTAAAGCCAACAGGGTCTTTAAAACAAAGAAAGACTTTAGCTAAACTAAAGCAGTTAATCAATCAAGATGGTTTTTATGAAAACATGGGAGATAAGAATGTAGCTGATTTATTTCAAGCTGTAGAGGAAATGTATAATTTAGATTCAGCAGCAGGTTTATCTAAAATTCAAGCAGAAATCAGCGGAATACAAAAAGCTATAAACTTAAAAAAATATAGCGACTCTAAAGGTGGTATGTTTTCTAAAACAGGAGCTTCGGTTTGGAAAGGTTATTTAAATACTAACTGGGATAATTTTGCTTCTGCTGTATCTAAAAAACTAAAATACGCTCAAGAGTTTACCGCTGAGTTGTTTTCTGAATGGGATGTAGCTCAGGCTAGAGCAAACACTAGGTCATCAGAGATTTCTAATACTATAGATTCTATGATTGGCGAAACTAGAGCTTATAAAAAAGCTATTTCAGAAAAGGGTAATCAAAAGATAGGTGTTGTTTCTGACTTATTAATGTACGATGAGGGTTCTACAACTGAGGAAATTCAGGAGGATTTTGAGAATAAAATAAAATCAGTAGAAGAAGCTATAAAGAGAGAGGAATCTATAATGAAGGAATCCTTTGATTATGGTAATGATTATTTAGCTGCTAGAAGAAGAAAGATAGCTTTAGAGGAGGCTTTAGATGTAGTAGATAAATTTAACACTAGGGAGGAGTTACAGAATGCTGTAGATAATGGAGAAGTGTTAACTGATAAAGAACTTAAACTATACAACGAGGTAAAAAGAATAGGTGCTGAGATAAGAGAAGAATTTGAAGAAGCGTCTTATTTACATTCAGGTAAAAAAATTAAAAGAGTTGTAAATTACGTTCCTACTCAAGCTAGAAGTCTTAATAAAAAATTAGAAGTAGATTCTTCTAAGACAGGTGCTGGGTTGTCAACCAATCTTTCAGGAAGATCTAAAACTAAGGTTAGCTCTAAAAATATTACGGATAAAAATTATGATTTTTCTTCTGTAGCTAAATCAGGTTTAACGGAGGTAATAGTAGATATAGAGACACTTCCTTCTAAAATAGAATTAAAATCATTAATAAACAGTAAGGCTTTTGATAGTTTATTTGAATCAGGCAGAGAGAGTCCTTTAAGAAAAGAAGTTGTTAAATATATAAACGGTATAGCAGATGCAAGAAAAAATATAACAGCTTCAGATACTATAAAAAGAGCTAGGCTTGCAGGTTTATTGGATAATATTTTTAAATCTACAATAGCTTTACCTCTTAAACACTCGTTTCAAGTTCTAAATCAAACTGTACCTATAGCTCTTCAAACTTTAAACGATGTAGGTATGAAAGGTGTGAGTCAAGCTGTATCAGCTTTAACATCTTCTGACCCAGATGTTAAAGCTAGGTTGGATGATGTATTTAGTAGATCTCAATCTAAAAACAGGACGGCAATGGGGGATGCTCAAATTGACAAGTCAACTGCGCCTATAGAAAAACTTTTAAGAAACGCTTATTCCCCAGGGGGAAGAGGTAATATAGCATCAAGAACTTATCAGAAATTAGTTTCAGATGTTTTAAAAAACTCAGATTATTGGATAGCTAAGGTTAGTTTTGTAGCGGCTTACATGAAAGAACTAAAAAGAGCAGGAGTTGATTTTCTAAATGCTCCTATTGATAATAAAATAATAAGCAAAGCGGATACTATAACTAATCAGATAAACAACGCTTCTGATTTTACTAAAACTAAACAAGGTATTAATAGCGATAAATCAACTAAATCTATTAAGAATCTTTTCTTTTTGTATAAAAGTTTTGTTCAAAACCAATCTGTTGTGTTTTTTAGTAATATACCTAAAGCGGTAAGAGGAGAAGCTGATGCAGTAAGAAGAATATCTGGTCAGTTAATTGGTCTTTATACTTTTCAAGCTTTATCTAGGGGTACAGCAAGTCTTTTAGGTGATGCAGTGGGAGAGTTGTTTGATCTAGATGACGAGGATATCATGCTTTTAGGTTTAAACAGGGAGCAAGCTAAAAAGAAATTTAAAAAAGAAGGTTTACAAAAAGAGCGAGAAAATATATTAAAAGATATAGGGGCTTCAACCTTTTCTGATTTAGTTACAGGTTGGATGCCTAACGTATTGGATGGTGCATCAAAATCTTTTATAAATAATATTGTGTCTTCAGTTGCTGTTTCAGATGATGACAGAATAGAATTAAAAGCTTTAGGTTTAACAGAGGAAGAGTTTTTAGATAATTATAAAAACGAATTTCCAGGAGCTTCAGGAGTTTTAAATAGGTACGCTACAGGACTATTGCAATCCTATGAAATAATTAATAATCCAAATGTACCCTCTAGTTATAAAAACGTAGCGTATAGCTATATAGCAGCAGTTCTAATGAGGGAAGGTTTAATGGTGAAAGGGCTTAGTTCTAAATTAGGTAAGCTAAGTAGGGCTGAAAAGCAACTAGACAAACTTATAAAAAGTAAGGAAAAATAAAATAACTATCTTAGGTATTCTTAATAAAGAAAAATGGCAGGAACTCAAAACGTACAAGGAATAAACGCAATAGCAATAGCGAGAGGAAAAGAAGAGCCGTCTAACAGGAATGTTTTATGGCTTGACGAAAACATCACAGGATCTTTTTATAAAATCATTAAATGTTTTAATTTAGAATCAGGTAAATGGGAATTACTTTCTCGGTCTAATCTAGAATTGTTATCTGACCTTAAAACTGTTGACGGAAAAGGATCGGGATTAGATGCTGATACTATACAAGGTTTAACTCCTGAAGAATTGTCTGGAGGGTCTGACTTACCTAGCTTATCTGTAGGTCAAATTATTGCTGGGCAGTCTAGCACAATTGGTATAGCAAAAACAGTTGGTGGTGTAGTAACAATGGATGTAGATGGTAATTTCGCTTATACACCCAACTCTATCTCTCATACAGGTTTATCGGATATAGGTACTAACACACACGCTCAGATAGACACTCATATATCTAATACGTCTAACCCTCATTCGGTAACAGCTTCACAAGTGGGTAATACCTTACCTCAATGGAACGCTAACAGTATAGAGGGTAACTTAACTAATTTAGGAACACAAGGAGTAAGTCAAGATGGGTATTCTATAACATGGGATAATGCAACATCTAGATTTATAACTACGAGTGTAGATTCTATTTATAATAGTGACGGAGAGTTATCAGGAAATAGAATTATTAGCGGAGGAGGAACAAAAAGCTTGTCTTTAGGAGATAATGTTTTAAATGAAAATCTTAGTTTTTTAAAGGTAAATTCAATCCAAGGATTAGAGCAGTTTGCAAGTGCCTTTCCAATTACAAATGCAGGTTTAGAAGTAATTAAAAATCCTGCTAACTTTATAGCAAATGTAAAATCAAGTGCAACTGATTATTCTCAATTTAGATTACAAAGTGATGAATTTATAGTAAATAGTTTTTTAGGAACTAATAACTATGCGCACTCAAGTAGTCCTACATTAAGCAGTACAATTATATCTGATGGAGGAGCAGGAACAAACTCAAGACTTTTGCTGTATGGCTCAGGTAGAGTTGATTTAGGTACAACAGGCTCAGTTGGAGCTTACATTACCTTAGATACTTCAAACACTTTTACAGATAGAAATACAACTCCAAAAGGACTTGAATATACTTTGGACTATTCTGCTAATTATTCAAACCGTTCTTTAGTAGATAAAGAATACGTTGATAATAATGCAGGTGGTGATTCAATTTATACTGCTGACGGTACACTAACGGGGAATAGAACGGTTGATTTAGACGGGAATCATTTACTTTTCAATAACGGTTCTGATAATCTTTATACAATGACTGATGATGGTGGTCATGTATTTGGCGGAGGTGGTAGCGCAAACAACATATTTCGTTTTAACAAAGGAGCTAACGAGATTTTTAATTTAGGAACTTCATTTCAAGGGTTTTTTAATATCGGAACTTTCAATTTTAAAACGGGTTCGCCAACCTCTAATAATAGAATAGAAATAAACACTGCCAACGACAACCAAATGGGTTGGTTTAATAACTCAGGAACGCAAGGACATAGAATAAGATACGGAAGTTTTAATCACGTAGCTTTTTTTATGGACGGGGTTTTTGGGTGGAGAGGTTTTACCGTTGGGGGTGATGACAGAATATCAACCGAAGATATATCTTTACAAGGTTCAACACTAATCAAAGGAAACGGAACGTCAACGGGTAGCGCATTAGCTATATACGACAATGATACAACACCTGTAAAACTTTGGGATTTCTTAGATAATGGAAGTGTTAATTTAGGGGTTGATAGTGTTGTTGGTATAGGAGCTAACGATTTAACTTTTGAAGGTTCGGGAATATTTAAGCTTTCAAACGGTGCTAAATCAATTTATTCTACGTGGGCGACACATACCACTTTAGTATTGGATAACGGCAACGGGGCAACATATAGATTTTATAGTGCTAACGCTTCAACAACTTTTAATGCAGGGGAGTTTGGGATTGGCGGTTCGGGTTCAAACATTCCTTTTAGAATCTTTAATACTTCAAGCGTTGCTTTAGGTAGTGTAAGTAAGGGGAGTTTAGATACTAATTACAACGTACAAACAGCGGGTGCGACTTTAATAGGTGGAAACTTAGACACAAAACTTGGAAACAACGAGATTTCACTTGACCACACTAACTACCCAAAGTTAAAAATATCTAACGGAACAAACGAATATTGGTTAATAGAGGGTGACGGAACGGGTGCAACTTTTGATACGGGAGATTTGTATTTATACGACCAAACTAACTCTCAAAAAATACTGCAATTTAAAGCGAACGGAACAATCAATGCGCCAAACTTACCAACAAGTGCAACGGGTTTAAGTAGTGGTGATTTATGGAATAATAACGGAGAAGTAAGAATTGGAACGTCAACACCAACACCCGTAAGTTCAATCTATAC
>JAAHTG010000155.1_pt3 | contig 45817 bp, 49 predicted proteins | sample 6116081 | NCBI WGS metagenome assembly JAAHTG01 (sample SAMN13939989, study PRJNA603662) | sponge metagenome | isolation source: marine sponge | host: Mycale hentscheli | place: New Zealand | collected 2005 | reverse complement strand
GCAAGATTCGTTCCAAAGTGGGAATTGATGAGAAGGCCGCCACTCAAGGCGCAGTTAAGGCATTCCTCAAGGCAAACGGCATGACCCCTAAGCAATGGCTTGAAAACCATTCATACAAGGACTTGCAAAGCGTTTCAATGGTCAAAGCGACCATTGATAACGTAACCATCAAGGCGAGTGAATCAGCATACCAACAACTCAAGGCTGAACTTCTCGCTTCCCCTATCATGGGAATGGGACTTGCCGCCCTTCAAATGTTGAAAACAGTTGAGGCCAAAGCAAGAAGCCACATTACAAACAACTACTTTGACGCCACCACCTTTGAAGAGGCTCAAGACCTCGGACTCAACCCCGAATGCTTTGGATTGAAAGAGGGCGACTTCATCCGTGAAATTGAAGTTACCACATGGAGCAAGTGCTTCACCAACGGCCTCCATTCATTCATTCCAAAGTGGTCGGCCTTGCCTGCCGCCAATTGCACAAACGGCAAGTGCAAGTCCTACTATACTGGAGAGGGCAAGTTGAACGCTCAAGGAAAGAAACTTGAGGCTGGCGTCGTACCTACACCGAAGCCCGCTAAGTCCCAGTTCGGCGGTAATCGAGCCCGTAAACTGGGTATGATATGCGGAGACGTTGAGGGCGTTGATGGCACGTTCAAGGGATGTGGCTCACCGCTTTACTTCAAGAGCAAGACCCTCAACATGACCCGCCTTGAAGCCGTCTCAACTGATGACGGCATGAAGGGACAAGCATGGAGAGCAAAGGCAACCCCAGTCCGTTTCCCTGTCAAGGGTCAAGAAATCGTTGAGAAAATGGCGGGCGGCCTCGATATGCACCCAGTCGGATTCAACGAACTGCGAAATGCTACACTTGAGCATATGTTCAAGTTCCGAACTGGTGACAAGCAATGGCATCGCGTTTCCGTTGTCCCTGTCGTAGTGACAGAACAGAGTACAGGCAAGTCATTCATTGACTTCGCCGCTATCCGTATGGAATACCTTTGAGGCTTGGATTCAAGTCGTAATCGTTGAATGAATACACCACCTTTCAACGACAGCCGCCCCCTCTCAATCTCAGGATTGAGGGGGGGCTTTTTTTTATTTTCAGAAAAACCAGGTATCGCGATACCTCGATTCAAATTTGAATCGCGATTCAAATCCACTCTTCACCCAATCTCAAACCTCAACCGTTGGGTGAATTCAGAAATCCAATCCTTGATACCATAGACCCCCTTAGAAGGCCGTTGAATCGCTCGGATGACATACCACCGCCCAAACAAAAAACGTGGCCTTAGAACGCACGTATGGGGGCAAGAAAGGGCAACCCTATCATCATAGGTACTCCAAAAATCAACGACGGCGGCTATTCTGCATTGCTTAGCATCGTGAAAAATTTGCGCCAAAATTTTCAAAACACCTTTATAAAGTCTAAAAACGCCGATTATTTATTATTTTTCCGCCAAGAACAGAACCTCTTGAAGCCCCTCTTCCCGACGTTTTTCCGCCTGCCCATTCGCCTTTTCCACCTGCTCGCATCAAAACTGGCACGTTTTTCTCGGCTCCTGTGAATTGGTCTACTGCATGAGCGAAGGCCATGACCAAATCGTTGTGTTTTCCAGTATCAATAATCTCACCTTCCTTCCATGCGTGGCTTTCCAACTCATCTAACAAATCGGAAACAGCACGTCGAGTTTTGTCGTCGCCGTATGGCAACACAATCTTTCCACGTTCAAACCAAACTCTCAACCGATTTAACAACGCTTGCTTCAATCCTTTGTTGCTTACCTTGCTTTTTCGATAATCAACCATGATACCCTTAGTTTCCAGTAGGGATTCGTACAGTCTTTGGAAGCCGACATCTTCTGCCGCCAACGGTGCACCATACCTTTTACACCATTCTCCGATAACATCTGCCTGTTTATCGGGTGGGAAGTCGTTGCGTCTCCATATATTGACCAAAACCAAATCTCCGTTCGATTCTTGGCGTACTGCAATCAATACCGAGTAGTCCTTACCTAATCCGTGAGAAGGGTCAAAGCCTACAATGTATCTTCCATCCCGCTTTTCAGTCTCAAGTGTTAGGTCGGTGTCCATATGTTGTCTCGTCAGACCTCGTGGATATACTGCCGAATCATCATCAATGACTCTACACAACAATTCCTGTGCAAACTCCAAATCCCCCATCGAATCCTTTTGTTCAAGTAAAAACTCAACAGGTCTAAATTCAGGCCATAGTGCCTCTAACTTATCGGGTTCATGTTTGTGTTCATCCCAATTGGGAATGGCTGTCCATGTTCCCGACTTCCATTGTGGATTATCGAGCATTTCAGTATGATATAGGTCATTCATAGACATTGGAGTACCTACACAGTAAATTGAAGAACCTGGGTCCATCATCGGCATGACAACTTTACGAAGCCATGACCGTAACTGGGATAGGTTCAAATCCTTTTTTGCATCTAAGAGTACGTCATCAAGTGCTACAATGGCAGGGTGTTCACCACGAATGGCAGAACCAACGGAAGAACAGCGAATTACTGCTCCATTGGTAAAAAACAGTTCCAACTTACCACCTTTCTTAGAATCAAGATACCTTGACAGTTCCTTGTGTTTTGTCAAATCGTTACGGATTTCACTAAGACGGCGGATAGCAGTATCACGACTGGCTGAAAACAACCACACTTGCAAAGGCTCACCATTGAACTTTTCAAAGAGACATTGATGAAGTAACTTTACTCCGAGCGTCGTCGATTTAGAATGTGAACGAGGCGCAATAATACAGACACGATGAACATGGCTTCCCTTCCTATTTCCGTACATTTCCATCCATTCGCCAATATGGGTTCCCCAAGCGTAACCTAACCATCGGTAAAAGTAAGATACATCTGTTCTTGCTCGCTCAAAGGACAATGCTCGTTTTACTTGTGTCATAATTCATCACGTATTGTTTAATAGGTAGTTTCCATACAGCGTTTACACATATATTGTAGTACATTTATATCACTTTGGCGCAAGAGCGCGTTTTTGACAATACGGACAGACCATCGTTAAAGCCTTTTCTTTAGGAAGGTGTTTACTTTCCCACCCACAAGACTTGCAGACAACCCATTCTCTATTCATAACGAATCACCCTCATAGTACCGCAGTACACCAGTTTCTTTTCTTTCTTACACCAAACTTTGTGCGTGTTACTTCTCCATATAGCCTCATAGCCACAGTTGTTACATTTTCGCTTTTTAGCCATTAAGTGCCTTCCGTATCGGGGAGTTTTCATTGGTGTTGCCATCAATGTTCACCAACTGGCGCAAAGAGAGAACCTATGACTCCCTTTTCTTTGTCTATGATATGAGCCGCTAAACCTGCTTTGGATTCAACGTAGCCTGCTCGATAGTGATAGCGGTCATGACCTGCAAGGGAAGGTAATTGTATAATCATGCAACCCTTTGTCTCGTTAATCTTTTGATGGTGAAGATGTCCATGAAACCATGTACGATGTTCGCACTTACCCCACAGTTCACGCTTTTCGTTGCTCATAACAGAAGCCAAGTCCATTTTCTTATCTCCGTGAGTAAAACCAATTAGGTTGTTTCCGTACTCAACATATTGTCGAGTCATAGGAGATACAATAACTTCACAGTCGTCAATGTTTTCGTAAACTGCGCTTAAGTACATCATCAAAGCAAATGCGCTCATTCTGTCGTGATTACCAGGCATGAACACTACCTTAACAGGAGATACACTTCTTAGAAGGTCAATATGTTCACGGGCAAGCATACAACCAGTCATTAGGATTTGAGCAGGGCTTCCGCACATATCTTGAGGTGTACCCTTTGTAGTAGTCCCTGCATCAGTATCTACGTGGAACCAGTCGGAACCAGTTGCTACAACTATCTCTTCGGGTTTACCAGGAAGTCTTGAAATCAATTCTGTTGTTTTTTGCATCAATCGGTATCGTGCAGTTTCAAAGTCATATCTTTCACCAACTTCATCAACCCAACCTAATTTACCCCAATGGAAATCAGTAGGGCTTACAATTAAAGAATAATCGTGTTGTGATGGTTCTAATTCAAATGGCGTTACTTCGGGAAGTTTATTAGTTATTAACTCACGAAACTCACTAAGTATGTTATCTTCAAACATACGATACTTTGTTGCATCATCTTCTATTTGCTTCCACTTTTTGCTTTCAAAGCCTTTGTGTAGTTCACGTCGTCGTCGAAGAAGCAAATCCTCAACTAACTGTTCGGGAGTAGAATCAACGACCTCTTCATCTGTGTAGGGGTCCATGTCATGAGTCCATCCATGTCTGCGTCGGTATTCGTCAAACCATGTACGAGGTATGCCGAATTCACGAGATATTTGATTGATTGATGCCGCTTTACCGACCATTCCCGAATATGCTTCTTTCATGGCTCTATGCTTTGAACCTTCAACAGAAATCATATCCCCTGCTACTGATAGATAAGTAATGTAGACATCGTTTACAGTATCGTAAAAGTATGCGCTATTTAATGCGACAGTTTCGTTTACGACTGGTGCTTCGGGTTTATCGGCCTTTCTATTAGGATTGGAGTGAAGCCATCTTCGTATAGCCATTTCCCAACCCTTTACAGTTCTGTTGTCATCCATAACGTGAAAGTCTCTTGCATTTGCAATGACGGCCTTTTGGTTGTCAAAGTTGTTGTCAATAAATGCGTTCGTTTCATCGGTTATTGCTTTTCGCATATTATACTCTAATATCACAACCCTTTATTAAACCGTATTACTTTCAGTAACTTATGTCGCTACTGAAAGAATTAAATCAAGAGTAGTACAACGGTTTCAGCGAATTCTTTTATTGTTTCATAGATGTTTATTGGGCTTTGTTCTTTTCCTACTATTACTTCTTTTACTTACATCCCTATGAAAGAATAAAAGAATTAACACAAACCAAGTGATGTAGTCCCATTTTATTCTTTTTGTAGGCGCGTAATTAACTGAAACAATTAAACCATACGATAAAATGACGTTGGGACAATGATTGTTACATGATAGTGGAGGGGCTTAGAGAATGGCCTTTGAGTTGCGTTACGGAATCACAATCACAATTGCTTTATTTGTCCTTGAAGCATTGTTTTGGCTCTTTGTTGGTAATAGAATTTTCAGATATTTGAAGAAAAGAAAGAACCATTAAAAGACAAACCGTATGTGGGTAAGTCATGCCTGATTGGTGGCCGTTCTCTAAAAATGTCAAAGCAGACGACAAGCCTCCTGTTCGGGTCGGTTCTAACGTACCGCTATCAGTAGCGGCAGGTTTGCCTAACATTATGCAAGATACTGACAAACTCCAATCGTCTACTAACTACGACAACGAGTTTGATATGTTTGATGCTATGGTCAAGTTAGACCCCGAACTCAATGGGGCAGTTCGTAGCGTAGCACTAACCGCTAACAACTACATTATCAATTACACTAAGGCTAAGAATCAAAGAATTCGTAACGGTATCATGATGCTTACCGAGCAAATCGACCTTGATGACATTCTTATCAATGCTATGCGTAACTTGATGGTATATGGTAACGACGTAAACAAATTAGTTGGTCGTGCAGGTGTAGGTATTACAGATGTTCAAAACCTTCCAATCAAACAGGTAACTATTGTAGACCAACGTGGAGCAAAAGGAATACCGTTTGTTGCCGACGAACAATCCTACATTATGACAAATGACTACTATCTACTACGTGAAGGTGCAGTAAACCCTATGATATTCCCAAAAAGAGAAGTAATGCACTTCCGAATTGATTATCGTAGTAACTGGTTTACAGACCAAAAATCACGAGATACATATGGAGTATGGGGAGCATCTCGTTTCACGTCTCTAAAGCAGGCTATACGTGCAAAATACAACAGTATGAACAATCACATCGCCCTTGAAGATGCACTTACCAAACAATTCATCACAATTGACAAGTCGGCTATCGAGCATATCACAGACCCCGATGAGCAATATGAGCGATTGGGTAAGATTATGGATGAAGTTATCAGTCTGTTTGAAAACCTACGTGGCGACCAAATGCCAATTCTTCCCTCCTACGTTCAATTGCACCATGTAGACCTAAACAATACCATTCCCGATAATAGCGGCTTCCTTGATATGGTTGCTTCTAACATTGCCGCCGTTCTTCACGTACCACGAGTAGCCGCAGGCCAAGAGCAAGGTTCGACCTTTGCCGCCACCTACAATGCAAATATGTGGTCGTTCCAAGCAATCACTCGACTTCAACACGTTGTCAAACAAGAAATTATGAAATTGTTTTCACATCATCTTGAACTTCTTGGAGTTGAACATACTCCTAAAGACCTGCCACCACTTGAGTTTTCCCCAGTAGCAGATGAATCCGCATTAGACTCTATGAAAAGAGCAGTTATGGGTTATCAAGCAGGTATAATAACTCTTAACCAAGCACTTGAAATGATTAGCCTTCCCGAAGAAAGAAGTGCTAATTCAAGAATAGAAAAATCATCAAAGCCAACTATGGGTGAATTGCCAAGAACAAACGAGCAAGACACAAATGATGAAAAGACACTTTGATACTGGGACAACAATAGGGGGCGCACAGCATGACAAAACAACAAAGAAAGCAAAACCAATCCTTCAATGACCGTATGGTAAAGCGTACAGTAATTCCCGCCATTTATCTTTGGCTTCTCGCAAGCGGCGCAGTTGTCGCTATGGGTATATGGAAGCCCGATGTCGTTCTTGAAAATCTCGACGGATTCATTGCGCTTATCGCTATTATTGGTGGAGTAGCCGCACCTGCTCTTAACACAGTTCTCCGTATGTGGGAGTCTGAACAAACTATCGAAATCGACAATATGCCTGCGGAACTTAAACATTCACGAGAAACCGCATCTATTGACCAAGAGCATAATATTGACTTAGCAAGAAAGGCTCAAGAACATCAACACATTGTTGAAAAGCACGAAGTTGGTTTTTCTAAAATTACACCAATTAAGAAAAAGGAGTGAATTAAATGTTAGACGAAGAACAGGTCGAAGCGGCAGAATATCAAGGTAAACAAGTTACTCTTGGCAAACCATTTAGAACTCAAGGCGGTCCTAAGAAGTTTGCAGTATATGTTCGTAACTCAAGCGGTAAAGTAATTATTGTACGCTTTGGCGACCCTAATATGGAAATCAAGCGTGATGACCCTAAGCGACGAAAGGCTTTCAGAGATAGACATTCATGTTCTGAAAAGAAAGACCGTACAACACCAGGTTACTGGTCGTGTCGTCAATGGTCTACAAACAAAGTAGAGGCATCCTATGATGAGATATGGGAACAAAACGAAGGCGAAGTCATTGAAGGTATTGAAGAAGTCATTGAGGCTTCCCATGATGACAAACCTTGTTGTGGCTCTTGTGCTGAACACGCAGAAGCCAAAGAAATCCGAAAGGATGTATATGACAATCCAGGTGAAGCAACAGGTCGAGCCAAAGAACTCGGTCTTGAAGGTATTCACTCTCACGAAGAAAATGGTAAGAAAGTATTCATGCCTGGTAAGACTCATGAAGAGTACGAAAAGAAAACAGGCAAAAAACTTGCTTCCTATCACGATGAAGAAAAAAAGGCTTCATACGACAAGAAAAAGATGTCGGCATCAGAATGTGGTATTGGTGAAGAGTTGATTGATGGCGAATGTCGTATAGTCAATGTTACTATGGATTTAGAAATCGCATCTGCCAGTTCTATTGTTGAAGCCTCCACAGGTAAGACATACATACAAATCAAAGGTATCGCATTTCACGAAGGTATGAACAAGAACAATTGGTCGCTAACTCGTAACGGTGCTGAAAAGGTACTTCCTCAAATGGTTGGTGCTGACCTAACACTTAATCACCCTAAAGCAAAGCACGTTGGTTTTGAAAGAAACATGGATGGTGGAGTAAATGAAGCAGTTGTTGGTCGAGTTATCGAAGCAACAATTACAGACGAAGAAGATGGTAAGTACAATGTAAGGTATGTAGCCAACGTCGAAAGACCCGAATTGTTTGAAGCAATTGAATCGGGTCTATGGATGCGACCAGGATATGGAGTAAGTATTGGTGGCTTCGGTGTTCCCGTCAAAGCCGACGATAAAGGATTGGTGTTTGATGACGACTTTACCTTTGACCATCTTGCCATTGTTCACAAGCCTGCATACAATAGAGCGAACATTGAAGAAATGAAAAAAGTTCAAGTTGAATCTGCAAGCGAAGAAAACGCAGAAGCAGTTCAGTATGGTAAACCAGGTAAGAAAGACCCTCGTAAAACTCCCGCTAAACCCGATGAACGTCGTAAAGGTTCAAAGAAGAATCCACCAGGTTCAGCAAAGAAACCAAACTCAAAGATTGTAGTTTCCCCTGCAACAAGGACTACTATTAGTAACAAAATGAAAGAGCATAACAAAAAGAACAAGGGAAGTAAAGCATCTATGGGTGCGCTACTAACTGTGTTCAGAAGAGGTGCGGGTGCATTCTCTACAAGCCATGCCCCAAACATGAGTCGTAACGGATGGGGCGTTGCTCGTGTAAACGCATTTTTATATCTACTACGCAACGGCAGACCATCTAATCCTAATTATAAACAGGACAATGACCTATTACCAAAAGGTCATCCACGAGCAAAACGAACTGCAAGCAAGGATGAAACCTTTATATCACAACCGTTGAATGGATTTGAATTACCGAAGGAAGTGAATATCATGTCCGAAGAAGAAATGAATATCGAACAATCCGATGTTATTGCAAACGAGATGGAGGCTATGAAAGCCGACCTCATTCTTGCACAAGCAACAATTGAAGAATACAAAGCACAAGAAGCGGCAAAGGCAGAAACATCACGTCTCGCTCTTGTTCAGAAAGCAAGCGAAATTGGTCTAAAGGGTCATGAAGATTTAACCGAAGATACCTTGACCTCCCTTATCGCATCATGGGAAGAAGCAAAACCTGTTTCCGAACCTGCTGAAATGAAGCCAGTAGAACCTGCTGTCGCTTCTGAAATCAGCCCATCAATTTCAACTGAATCCACAAAGGTCGTTGCAAACTACTTGAACGGCAAAATTGTAGAAACAGAAGAAGGTGTTTATGAACGTGCATTCAACGCATGGGCATCAGCATGGAACCGTACTCTAAGTGGTGTCGAAGCCTCTGAGGGTCGATTCAAAGCCCCCCTATACAACGATATTAAGGAGATGATTTAAGATGGTAGCATTTACAGGAAACGACCCACGAACAGCAACTTTGAAAGACGCACAAACCGTTAGCGGCGTTGGCATTATTCTTGCAAAAGATGGAACAGCAAACAAGGTTCAACTTGGAGCCGCAACAGATGTCCCTCTCGGAGTATCAGTAGGCGAATCAAGTCGAGACGCAGACCAAGTTCTTGAAACAACTCTTGCAACTGTTTCCTTCTTCCCTATGGGTGGTATTCAAATGGTTGCCGCCCTTGCAGAAACTTATACTACTGGACAACTCGTGTACCTAAAAGGTGCAGGTCGAGTTGGAGGAACAGCAGGTTCAGACAAACTCGTAGGAGTTTACGTCGGAACTGGTGAAGTCGTCGCAACAGCAGGCGATTTGATTCCTGTGAACACAACTCAATGTGCAACTGCTTGAGGCTAAAAAACAAAAAATGGAAGTGATTATTATGAACAAGACATTAGAAGAAATTTTGAACGTAGGCGCGGCGGCTGGACCATTCGGTGTTGGCGATGCTGTGCTTGAACAGACTCTACGAGACTTTATCCAACTGCAATCTAACAGAATCAGTATCGGTACAGACCTCGTTGGAACACGAACAGTACCTTGGCTTGAATTCAAGTGGTACACAGGTGTTACTGGCGACTTCTCATACCCTATCGACGACTCTGCTGTTGTAGACCCAACCAAGATTGGTACACAAAACTACACAGTCCAACTCGCAAAGGGTCAAGGTCGCTGTGTTTTCCTCGATTCAGTTCGTCTACGAGGCGAATCCTTTGAAAACATTGACCGACAGCAACTTGCTATCGTTCGTGGTCGTGCAGATGTTATCGACAACCTCATCCTCTCTTCCCTTCACGGTGGAGCAGGTCAATCCCAAGCGGCAACAGCAACATTCGGAAGCGGTTCAGCAGACGAAGAAGGCGACTTGCTAAAGGTCATGGACTTGCTTTACGCTAACGGAAGAATTTCGGGAGACGAACCAATGGCTCTTGTCCTCCCTGCAAAGACTCGCTCTGCTCTCTTGAACACTCAACTCTACGGAAACGTCGTTGAGTCCCTCCAAGAACACATGAAGCGTGTATCTAACCTAAGCATTTACTACACTCGTGATTACACAGGTGGTAAGTCCCTTCTCCCAACAGACTCTACTGGTGCTATCGAAGATGATGCTCTCCTTCTCATTCCTGGGTCGGAAACTGCTGAGTTCTTCCAATACAACGGTGCAGGATTCCAAGAGACTGAAATCACTCGTCTACCTGGTGTCGGTTTCGATTACCTTCTAACAGGTTACATGGGAACAGTTATCCACGAAATGCAAGATGGTGCTTCAAGCGGTACAAACAACCGAATCTCCAAGATTACAGGCGTAATTTGAGGTGATTTAGTTGGCACAAAACCGTAAATTACAAGCATTACTCGACGCTAATAACGTATCGGGTTCTATCGAAGAAAGCAACCAAGCGTGTTTACCTATCGTTTACCAATACTCTCTTGAAGGGGCGGCAACTGCGAGCGTAGACATTACTCTACCTTATCGAGTTATGGTTATTGGCGTAGATGTTATTGTCGGTGGCGCAGGTACAAGTGGCGACACAGTAGCAGTTCTAAATGGTGGAGTTTCTATTACAGGAAATATGTCAATCGCTTCCTCATCTCTTGGAGATGTTGTAAGTGCTTCAAATCTTGCTATAACAAAAACTCTTGCAAGTGGCGGTACTCTACGATGCACACAAACCGATGGTGGTGGCTCAGACGCTCCCGCTATCGACGTGTTTGTTACTGCAATTAGACTTTGAGGCTGATTAAGTGAGCGAAAAAGCAACACTTGTCAAGTCTTTAAGAAATAAAGGAATACCTATCCCAAAGGGTGCTAAGGTTTCAGACCTTAAGCATTTAGATGAGCATTGGTTATCACCTAAAGGTTGGCTTGTTCGACTCGCAAGACCTTCATCAAGGAAACCTAATCATCAAGTAACCCTCCTTCCCGATAAGAATACTTATTGGTTGCCCGATAGCCACATGGCTCACGCGATTGTAGAATCTAAACTGGTGTTTGTTCTCGGCAGATGCGAAGAACCGCCAAACAACGTAACCTCTATTAGTGTTCCAAAAGATTATAACGACAGATGGAATATCAAAGGGGTGAAGGAAGATGGCAGTAACGACAGAACAGATTCGTGATTTGCTTAACAGACCGAAAGGACTGAATGAAGCAACCATTACCGAGTACATTAGTATTCGGACTACACAGGTTTCTAAAACTGCTCGTAACAACAAATTCCTTGCAGAAGATTCAACCAATGTAGTAACCGATGCGGAAAAAGAAGCCGCTATCAAATTCCTAACCTGTACCGATTGTTTACAGGTACTAATTGACACAATGCCGACGTATGTTGCAGAGAATGAGCGACGAGAGCAAGACATACGATTTGCGGCACAATTGAGGGCTTTTCAAACGAGAGCCAACGAGATGCTCGCACTTGTCGCTGAAAAAGGTGGTACGGCTGTCGAGTTTAAACAAACTAAGACCCGCATCACCGAATAAGGGGTGTTAGTTTGACAAATTACTTTTGGACTGGTGCTACTGATACCGATTCTACAAATGCAAGTAATTGGGTTCCAAGCGCGATACCAGGTGCAGGCGATGTTGTTATATTTGATAATCAAGCAACACAAGATTGTTTTTGGCAACACGTCGCAACAGGGGCGAGCATAACAGTCGATGAAATAATATTAGAAGAAACATTTCAATATGTACTTCGATTACAAGAAATCCCTACTATCAAAGGTATGTTTCTTAATAGAAACATTAGAGATGGGGCGGCGAATAGCATAAAATTTGCGAGTGGTCCTATTGCTTCGGGTGGGTACAAAACCTACAATAGTAAATATTTACTAATAGGGGATTCGGTCAATTATGTGAATGGAAGGGAAAACTTAACCTTTGAATTTAATGCTACTGCTGTGTGTGCTTTTGATGACGGACAACATCCAAAAATCAACCTCACGGCGGGAAACTTCACTCCAAAATACACAACCCCAACAGGCACAAGCGGTAAAACAGACTTTTACCAATTGGAAATTGATGCAGGGTGTACTTTGGTTCCCGATGTTTCAATTGTATCAGACGATAAGAATAAAAAGTTTAAGTTCGCAAGTCAAACAACAACTCAGTTTGTTTGTAATATTGCTACTGTAAATTGGGGTGCATCCACAGTAGAGTTTACTGGTGTTACAGGTTCTACATTTAACCTGCCAGTAAGCACTACAACGAACTACAATAGTGGAGATTTCTTTGCTCAATACAGAAAAGTAATTTTAACTGCCGACACAGCAGGTTACAGAATAGATATGCAAGACAATACGTTCTTATCAGTCGAAGAGTTTGAGATTGGGGATGGGCTACTGTTCGTCGGACCAAGAGCGTTAAATGCACAAGGTTCAGACATTCGCACAATCCTTCCCCCTAAGATTAGAGGGTCATGGTCTTTCTCTTCCATATCAGATGGTATCTATCGTAGTCCACGTCAAGCAAGCGGTCCTATGCCGAAGGTACAGGGCAACTTCCATATCACAGGTAAATTAGATGTCGATGGTCTTATCGACCCAACAGGACTTGAACTAAACCCACAATCGTCAAATCCTGGTGGCGTAGTCGCTAACACCATTTGGATTAACAGCGGCGACAGCAACCGCCTATGTTATGGTTCATCCCACATTAGCGGTGGTGGTGGTGGTGGTGGTAGTGGTAGTGGTACAGTTACTTCTGTTGCTGTAAGCGGCTCAGACGGCATACAAGTAGATTCGGGTTCCCCTATCACAACAAGCGGGACAATCGCTCTCGGTGTTGATGCAAGTGCGCTTTCAACGCATCTTAGTCTTGGAACGGCGGCTACTACTGCGGCCACAGCATACGCTACTGCGGCTCAAGGTACAACGGCTGACTCTGCAACTCAACCTGGTGATAATGTTTCAACATTAGCCAACGATGCAGGTTATACCGCAAACGCAGGCACAGTAACAGGTGTAACAGGTACAGCCCCAATTGTTTCGTCGGGTGGTGCTACACCCGCAATAAGCATTAGTGCGGCTACGCCAAGTGCGACAGGCTCTATGTCGGGTGCTGACAAATCAAAGTTAGACGGACTAACTCAATATACCGATGCAGACGCAATAGCGGCTCTAAGTCCTCTAATCAATGGAAATACAAATCTTATCAATACTAACACTACTTCAATCAATGATGTAAAAACTAAAGCAAAGGTGTATGCTTATATGACTGGAAATCAGTCTTACTCTTCGGGCTCGTTAAAAATAAATCACAACGCCGTACTATATGATGTAGGAGGTAATTATGACACTACTAATAATTGTTTTACTGCACCAAGAGACGGTTATTATTTGGTAACGTGCAGTTACTATTCGTCTGCCACCCCAACATGGGGTATGTCTCTTATTTACATTGACACAGGTTCGGGGTATAGCACTTACATTCTTCGTAGGCCAAGTTCTAACGGACAGGATAATATGATTTCATCAGTAGTTAAGTTAGATGCAAACGATAAAATTGCTCACTTTGCTAATCAATCGGGAAGCACTACTATACAATCGGGATTAAGTTCTCTTACTTACTTCACAGTAACGGAGATGTTATAATGACACCACAACAGATGACAACTGGAATGCACAATGCAGGCTTTACTGACTTTGATTATGCTATCCATTGCACAATGTTTGTGGAAGGACAACTCAACATGGTCGAATGGCCGAGCGACTGGGGTACACCCCCGTCTCAAGAAACAATAAATGGGTGGAATGACCTATGACAGAAAAAAGAGCAGGTAAAATCGTATATCAACCTACTGAAAGGTGCTATACTAATGTAAACATTGAAGAGACAGCACATGGGTACAAGATTTATAGGATGGGTGAAGATAGGCCGTTTACGGTCATTCCTCTTTCATCCGTAAAAGAAATACTTTATAAAGGTGATTAAAATGGACAATTTGACAATTGGATTAGGCGTTGTTGTAGCAGGGTTTGTTATTGAAAAGGCAGTTGCTATCTACAAAAAAGTTATGGCTGATGGAAAAGTAAGCCTTGATGAAATAATCGAAGCCGTCGAAGAAGCCGTCGAAGTCGCTGATGAAGTGAAAGAGATGGTGGACAAAGATGACTGACGATGCTGTTCAGAATCACAGACTCGATACTATCGAACGTCGGCTTGATAAGCACGATGAAATGGTCGATAAGTTAATTGAATCACAAATACGAACTGACGAGCAGTTCACCGTTCTTGCTGAGACTCAAAAGAACACTCAAGATATGATTAACGACATTGGTAAGAAAGTCGTAAACTGGATGATGGGTATAGGTTCTGTTCTTATAACGGCCATAGTTGGTGGGCAGGTGATGATATGAAAGTAGGTGGAAGTCATAATTTTGAATACTGCGCTCGTTGCTATGTTACCTCTTCTCGTAACTTAGGTTATCCATTTGGATTCTGTAAATCATGTTGGGTTAAGCATGGTTCTCCAAAGGCGGTGGAAGCATGACCTACTACTGTTCTACGTCTGATGTTGCTTCCCGTATGGGTCTTGATAGTGGACAACGCAGTAGAGCCGCAACTCGTCTTACGAGCGCGATTCGCAGGGCTACTATCGACATAGACCAATCCTTCCGTGATTATGGTAGACCAGTTCCCTCCAAGTCCATAGCAGAGACAACACTAAACGGTTCTGTGTCGGCAGGCGCAACAAGCATCACGCTTACTTCCGCATCCTCATTTTCAACCGCAGGCAACGGTAACATTGACGGCGATTCATTTGCGTGGACTGGTAAATCTTCCAACGACCTCACAGGATGCACAGGTATATCATTTGACCATGCAACAGGCGTTACAGTTCAAGAAGGTGAGATGGCTCACGTTCTTCGTGAAATCTGTGCTGATATAGCGGCGGCTTTCTACTTTGAAGATGAATCTATGTTCCAAACTACAACAACCGAAGGTTCCCTCCGTAGTAGTGCGCTTCGTGAGAGGGGAGAAAAGAACCTTAAGCGACTCGCACATTTGGGAAGTGTTGATTGATGAGTTTTTCAACTTCCCTAAGAGTTACTACTCGTATGGATGATAGCGAACTAAAGCAACTGCTTCGTGGTTCTAAGAAAGAAGTACGCAAGGCTATGGAGTTAGGATTTCGTCGTGCTATGACGGAAACCAAACGTAAAACAAAACAATATCTTTCGCAGGCTCTTGCACCACAAAGAATCGGCACTTCTCTTGACCACGAAGTAATCAATAAAGGAAGGAATGTCGAAGCCCTTTTTGGAAGCGTAGGTAAAGACTTAGGTGGTACTATTGGTGTCGGTATTCACACGGCTCCCGATGACGACGGAAATCAATACAACATAGGTGCGGCATATCAAGAAGGTCGAAGCCAACGAACAGTCTATTGGAAGGCGGCAGGGGCATTTGCTCATGGTCGTGAGATTGGTCGTAGTGGTTCGGGAACTGCATGGTTGCCTCGTGAAAAGTTTACATTCTTCGGGTTCCCTCAATTAGACTACATAGGATTCGCTATGGAGGACTTTGAAGAACGCTCACCACGTATCGTCAAAAGAATGATTGACCGAGCGTATGCAGATAAGGGTGGAGAATCATGAGTATCGCTACACGAACACAATACTGGACATCGCGATTGAACGGTGAGAATCCAACAGCCCCTACTGTTGCCAACACACAGAACAACGAAGCATGGGCGGCTACTGGAAGTGGTGCAAGTGCAAGCGGTGGTTACTGGTCGGTTACAGATGCACGATACCACATAGCCCCATCCACAACAGATTACACCGTGCTATCTCTATTCAAATACACAACTGCTCCCGATAACGGAGAAGTGCTAATGAAACTTGACAACGGCACTAAAAAAGTAGAGGTACACGCCTTTGGTCAAAAGGTAAAACTGGTTGGTGCTACAACGGTAACAAGCGATGACTTAGACATCTCTATGGCTACTGATAGCCCGATACCAATTATGCTACGATTGACGCTCGATTCAAGCGGCAACGCTCGCTTGTATATGCGAGAAATCGTTGAAGATGATGATGGTCAAGTACACTACTTATCCGTTGCAGGCGCAACTGGTTCAAGTGCAAGAATGGAATGGGGCAACAACACAGGTTCGGTTCAATGGGCTTCTGTCTACGCTACAACATTCGGTGCATTTGCACCCGATGAACTCATGCCGTCTGACTTTGCTACTGATACTCTTTCAAGAATGGCGTTGTCTATCGTTGAACTACTCAAGGATAGCGAAAGAATGTATCTCAAAACCCACGTTGATAATAGCGCAATAAAGTACGGATTCGATATATCAAATGCCATGCTATCAAGAATGCAACCTCCACTAATCCACGTCATGTTAGAGAAGATTCAGAGTCCCGAATTCAACGCTCTCGGTGGTGGTCGTGTAGACCAAGAGTATGAAGTCATTGTGTATGTAACGACTCGTGGTACAAACTACGAGAACGCATACAGACTCGGTTTGAATATCGTTGGTGAGGTGTTCGATGAAGTATATCGCAACACAGGTCTTAATGGGACTACCGACAGTTTGAACGATTACAACCTAACTCTCGACCACAAATTCGACGACGACGATACCATATGCACACACATACTTTCTTTCACTTATCTCAGACGTATAAATATGCGAACTCGATGATAACCCTTAAATGACAACCGACTGATGGTTTGACTATGCCTCAAGCATTCGACAATCGTTTCGTTGCTCTACTTAAAGAAGCCACTTATGGAACTACCCCAGTTGGTACATATGCGTTTGGTGAAGCAGATGATGAATCTATTCGCCACCAATTTGAATTACTAACTCGTGCAGATATGAGTCGCTATGGTGCGGCTGAATCCCATACTGGTAAGGAATATTCCGATGGGGATGTAAACTTAGCACTTATGAATGACAATTTCATGGGTAACGTCTTGCTCGGTATTATGGGCAAAGACACCATTGCAGGTAGCGGTGCGCCATACACCCACACTTTCACAGAAGTAGAAAACGGTTCTTCTCTCGATACCCCTTCCTTCACACTTGTCGTTGGTCGTGAAGAACACGAACACTACTATACTGGTGCAGTTGTTGAATCACTATCAATAAGTGCAAGCCTTAACGAATACGCATCAGTCGGTGTAAATTTTATGGCACGAGCAGAAGGAACAGTACAAAACATTGGAACACTCGCCCCTGCATTCCCCGATGATAAAGTCGCTCTATACTTCTCTAACGCTAAGGTATTCTTTAACAACAACTCAACTGCATCCGACGCAGTAAAGTCTATCTCTTTCGACATCAACCTCAACCGTGATGGAGACAACGCCTGTGGATTAGGAAGCACAACATACGTTCGTGCGCCGCCTGCACAACGCCGTGAGATTAGCGGAACAATCGAATTTAACCGATACCTAACTGCGGCTGTTGTAAGCGAACCTATTTACACAGACTTGATTGCTACTGATGGTCTTGAGTTTGCTCCCGATGCGGACCCTGCTGATACTGCTCTCAAAGTCCAATTCGGTGATGATACCACAGCAGACCTTCTAACATTTAACTTTTACAAGATTCGATTTGAAGCACCCGAAGCAAACGTATCGGGTCGAGACAGTCAAACTCTATCAGTAGGATTCGTCGCTTTGTTTGACGCAGGTGGAAGTAACCCTGCTGATAAAATGATGGATATTGTTATGAAAAATGACAAGGCCGCAGTATATTGAGGTGATTTCAATGACTGAAAGAATCGAAGATGAAGATGGTGTATGGGAAGTTACTACTACTGGTCGTGGAGTAACCCGAAGAGTCCTCGTCGAGCCAAAGAAGAAGGCTTCGACAAAGAAGGCAAAAGCAAAGAAAAGTACAGTAAAGAAGAGTGAGAAGAATGCCAACAATGACTAAAGAATTTGAATTAGAAGATGATAGTAAGATACTCGTAAAACAAGCGGGTGGAATGACTAAACTAAAAATCGAAAACATCCAAGCGAGAGTTTTCCGTGAACACCTACACTTCGGCTTAGACCCGACAGAGTGGACAGCAGAACAACAGATGGAGTTCACAGAAGCACTCGATAAAGCGGGTGCGGGAATGGAATCTCAAATTGAATCCTGGATACCAGGATGTATTATCGAACCTGCGGGATTCGACGTAGACAATCTAACAAGCAAAGAACTGAGAATGATTCTCGGATTTGTTCGTGGTGATGACCCCGAAGGTGCGCCCCCTTTGGACAATTCAGTAGAATAGCCCCATCTCTTTGTATGGCTTACAAAGGGGTTCTGCCGAGCGATTTATGGGACAGATACGATTGCGAAGGCGGTCAAGAAAAACTTCTCCTTGATATGGGAGTTGCATCAGAGATTCAAGACAGAATTTCAGAAGCCACCAAAGACTCTAAGAAAAAGAGAGATGGCAATTCTATGGCCGCAAGACGTAAACAAAAACAGTCTCAACGCCAACTCTTAAACAACAACGAAGGCTTAGACTTATTTAGGTCATTAGGCATCCCTTTAGAGAAGAAGTAAAGTAATAGGTGGAAAGGTGAATGATTGTTGAACTATTTTTACCCCTATACGTCGCTTCTGTGGCTATCCTTTTGGTCGTGCTTAGGGCAGGTGCATCGAGGGTTTTCTTCGACGTTGTAGGTACGTTCCAAGCCGAAAGACTGATTGCTGACGCAAGGGCTAAGGTCGGATTGTTTCAAGGACTGATGCTCGACGGTATCACAGGTATCACAGAATCGGCGGGTCTACTCGATGACCAATTACAATCTGTTGTAGATACGACAGTCCCACTTGCTCGTGGTATTGCAGAAGCAAGACTTGAATTTGAAAAGTTCGCAAACGTAGGAACACAAGAAACTGCACAAATGGTTGATGACATAACAGCATTTGGTCAATCAATAGGATTTACTGCTGACCAAGCCCTCAATGCGGGGTCAAGAATGGCGCAGTTAGGTGGTGTTCTTGGAACTGGCTCTATCGGTGCGGCGAGCGAAGTAGGTATCACATTCGGTTTGATTGGCGGTATGGAAACGCAAGAAGCGATGACCAAACTCATCAACTTACAACAACAGACACAGTTCATGATGGGCGGTCTTTCAGAACAGCAGTTCAAATTGATGAATGCCGAAAAACAGGCTAACGTAGTCCGTCAAAACTCAATGCAACTCTTAGACTCTCTCAACACAATTGAGAACCGTTCTTCTGCTACTATGCAGGGTATCACCCACGTTATGAACGAGTTTGCGGCGGCAGGTAATCTTGCAGGCGACAGTATCAATTTCATGGCGGCGGCTTCCGCAGTTCTAATCGAAAGAGGGGAACAACAAGGTAAAGCGGGTCGTGCTTTGAAGCAGATGTATGCTCGACTGGGTGCTGATACAAGCGGTGTTGCTACTGAACTTGAAAGGCTCGGTATTGCCACAAGAGACTCTTCGGGACAAATGCGTTCTATGGAGGACATCTTGGGTGATTTGACAAAATCATCAGTAATGCAATCCGATTCTGAAAAGAGAAGAATCGCTCAGTTGTTAGCAGGTAACGACCACTACATTCGTGCTATCAAGTTGATGGAAGGTTATGACCGAGCAATGGATTTGACAGTTCAATCCATAAACGATGTCGATAGCGCACAGGAAGAATTGAACCGTAAACTGGAAGATGAAGCCACACTACTCACAATCGCGGAAGCGAGACTTGACAACGCTAAAGCGGCGATAGGGGATGCGTTAGTTCCTTCGGTAAGAAAGGCAACAGAAGCACAAGCAAGTTTCAACGAAGAGTTAGCGGCGATGATGGCTACTCCCATTGGTGGCTTTGTTACAGACGTTATATTCGGACTTCAACAGGGTGCAAAAATGTTCAAACCATTCGGTGAAGCATATCTTAACATTCTCTCTATGAACGTATCTCTAAAGACACAGGAAACTATCATGAGAAGCCTAAACGGTGAAGAGATAGCAAGGACAAGTGCATATGGTGTTAGAGGTGGAATGGAAGCCGCCAGTCTACAAAATCTAAGAGAAGAAATGAACCTTACAGACCAACTCACAATGAAGAAGGTTCAAGAACTCGGACTTGAGCAAATCAAACTTAAGAATCTAACACAACTTCGTTCTATGAATCAGGTAAGACACCTTCAAACTCTTACACAAATACGCCAACAAGAAGCGACGGTAATGAAACAGTATGCGACAGAGGTAGAGGCTATTCGACAGGTCGATATGGCTAAACAAAGCGGGAACCAATTAAAGATACACGAAGCATATCTTCAACAACAAAAAATAAAGGATATACAGACTGAAATAAGACTCAACAATAATAATTTTTATGCAGTAGACGCACACGCACAAAGAGCGAAACAAGTCGCTATGGAAACTGGTTACTACAAAAAAAATGCACTAACCGACGAGGAAAGATTGGTAAAGTTGATGCAACACGGTTCTGTTCAAAATAAAATCGCTATTGCCGAAGCAGAGGCAGAGACAAAACACAAACAAGAACAATCGGTATTAGAACAACAAATAGGAGTAATAAGAAAGAATAACGTATTGCTCGCTTCGGAAGCAGTAATGATTACAAAAGGAGCAGATTTGTCGTATGATGTTTCAATACAAAAAGAAAAACTCAAAGGTCAAGCATATCAAGAAACATTAAACTCCCTTCGACAGTTGAAGTTTGCTGAACTTGAACACGGTATTCAGAGCAAGCAAAACATCATGAACACTTCTGTTGAAACTAACGCTCAAAGACAACTTGGTATGATGTTTGAAAATACCAATAGGAGAGTAGCACAAGCAATACAGGATAAAGCAAACGCTCAAGCGATTGCAAGAATCATAGATGAAGAAGCAAACAGAACTGCTATGAAATTAGCAGGTACATACAATGTTGAATCGGGGGCGTTGGCAAGAATCATCGCTCAATTACCACAGATGACTTTACACACAAATGTAGCAACTGCGGCTGACGAAGCGGCGGCGGCGGCATCAATGAAACGCTCACAGTCTCTAATGATGCTGAACGGTGGACTCGGTTTGGTTTCTATGTCTCTATCTATGATGACTCAGTTTATGGGAGATTCAGAATTGGCTCAAGACGCTATGCAGGCATCTATGGTTGCTATGACCGCTTCTATGGTTATAGGAAGTATTCAGATGGCGGTCATGACTAAAAGTATGGCAACGCAAGCGACAGGTATGGTGGCAGGTGCAGGTGCTACGGCTACATATACAGGTGCTACAAATGCGGCAACGGTGGCAACTAAGAAACTGAACTTGGCTATGAAAGCAAGTCTCATAGGTCTTGGTATAATGGCAGTAGCGGCAATAATACCTAATAACGATGATGCGGCTGATAGTTATGATGAATTAGCAGGTGCAGTAGATGGATTTACTGAAAATGTCGTTTATTCGGGACAACAAATCAAAGAATATAACGACGAGATACAAAACATGGGTTACTTAGATGTCATATCAAGACAGGAAGAAGTTCAACAGCAAATAAACGATTTGACTGACGAATATAATGATGCGACTTCTCAAGGAACAAAAAATCTTCTTGAGGGCAGATTAAGGGCTTTAGGAGCAGAAAAGTCTATGCTTCAAGATATTGCTACGCTAAGACTTGCAGAAGGTATGGGTGGAGAAATATCTAATCAGTTCCTTGCAGATATATTCGCACAAAAAGATGGCATACAGCAAGCGATGGATGACATAGAGTTCGCTAAAGATGACGATTATCTTCCAGGATTCTTAGGGTTGGAGAATGTTCCTGGATTCTCACACGCTCATGATTATGCCGAAGATTTAATATCAACAAAAGATGATGTAATTGCTGATGCTAAAAGTGATTTGACTGATTTGCAAGAGGCTTTGGGTACAGGATTCGGACCTGGTACTTTCGCCTACGATGCTTTGATGGCGGCAGATTCATTTCAAGAGTTCTTAGACACATTGAGATTAGGAGGAATATCTATTGAAGAGACTATTGAGGGTGTTGATGACTTGGGAGTTGCGATAGAAGAACAATTCATCGGACCGATTGAAGCGGCTAAGGCGGCGGCATTTGAGTTTGGTAATGCTCGTGAGGAAATGTTCTTTGGTATGAAGGCAGGCAACGTAACGGGCAATATGCTCAAAGAGGTTGTGAACAAGGGTGTAGAGACTCTTATAAACACAACCGAACTTATTATGAACAATACATTTAACGGTATGACAACCACAGAAGTCGCAAATGAAATCACGCGATTAGTAGAAGAGAGTTTAGCAGAGAAAGGTGTAAACCTTGCAGATTAGGTGAGAAGATGGTTAGAACAGGAACAACAGGTACAGGTTTTGCAAAGTTTGGTTTTTGGCTCGCAGGCTACTACGATGACTTTCAAGGGTCAAGATGTATCGCTGATGACGGCAACACTCCCTCCGCCGATAACGCTTACGACGCACTCTCTACTCATCATGGAAACGTGATGAACGGTGAGGCTACGCTCAATCCTCGATACAGATGGTCGGTGCGGGACAGGGCAAACAATAGCGAGTTCTCTTCATCAAGCAATTACCTTCTGCTCAATGACGGTATTGCTCGTTGGGCTACAACAGATACAAACAGACTTTCCAAAGGGTTGCTATGGGAAGGTCGCTCACAATTACAATTCCCTTCGGGTTGGGCGCATCCTAACAGACTACGCTACGATAAAGCGGCTACTGCCTCTATTGCCGATACATACATTACATTCTCAAGTTCGGGTGATACATCATCCCGATACATCGTGCCTCTTGGAGACACAGACGCATCGTTTGGTCGCAGACCGCACTATACTTACCAAGAGCAAAATTGGGAAGATATGGGTGGACACCCACCAGGATATCCTTCTACGGGTACTGCACCCGACTTCATGCAGACGGCTCATCTAACTGGTGTTTGGATGGGAGAGAGAATCCAAACACGCGCATATGCTACTGGAAGTGCAACTGCACACGAAAACAACCCCGAACGTATCTTTCAACCAATCAAGAGCAAAGCAGGTAAACCCTTCTTGTGCGTACAGACATACATGAACGAGTTGGATGACAACAGACTCAACAACGCAGGTACACCATCGGGTGAATACCGACCTGTTATAGCATATAGCGGCTCTCTCAACAGTCGTGGTGATGGGGATTACTTTGGTATTCGTATGGCTACACACTCAATGAATGGTAATCCAGTTCTTACTCCAACTGGATTGGCCGTAAACGCCGACTCTTCTGTTCCACCCGAATACGTCATCAAGGTCGGATTCCCTAAGAATACAACCTTTGGAACTACTGGTTCGGGTGGAGGTACGCCTGCTATCAACTGGACAATAAGACCCGATGCGGGTCATGGTCTTAGTGATGTAGTCTCTTTTTATCATATGATTTGGGATGCGGGAACCCCCTCTCCCGAAACAGAACCGTGGTTCGATTTAGATTTCAAGATTGATTACACCAACAACAAATTCAAGGTGTATCACGATGGTACAGAAGTAACCGCCACAAACGCTACTGCGGGTGCTTACAGTAGCGGCTACACTCTTAACAACAACACCCAAACATCTGCCGCTTTCAAGGCCAATGAATTGACTGGTTGGGAAATGTTCGTTACCAACTACAATAGCGGAAGTGGTTTAGGCAGTATTGCCAATCAAAGAAAGGCTAACATTAACACTCTCATTGACCGAGCCGCACTTTACAGACCACTCACAGACCATCCCGATAAGACTGTCCCTGCACCCGTTAGTTCGTGGAGATGTGCTATGCCTGCTAATGGAATAAGTAGCGGGTCTATTACAGTTTTAGACGACAATTCTACTATTTCTCTCACACCTCTCTTCACAGATAGCAATATAAGCGATTGGAGGGTGCTTCTTTTCAACGAAAACATCGACAGGCCACTATGGTCGTCTGTCATAGAAAAGATGTCCATTAAACAGAAAGCAAGCGATAGAACAAGGGAGTTGGTTTTCTCTTTCCGAGATTCACTTTCATTACTCGACAGACAAATCGCTACATGGGAAATCGGACAGATTGGTTTTTCATCAGAAGATGTTATCAATGCAAGAACCGACGAAGTTTCTCTCTTGGCAGATATGATGTATTTGGGCGCAAAGAGAATGAAGGCTTCTAAATCAACAATAGGTTACGAATCCGACACCTCTTACAACGAACTACACAATCAAAGGACAAGTGTAGATAGTGGACTACCTATACAGATGTATAACAACGAAGATATTTACGGACCAAACTATGTAGAAAATGAATGGTTAGGTTATCCGATTGTAGGTTTCTCAGAAAAATTAACAAGCGGAGTAACAGTACCGATAGTAATTATGGAAAAAGCAGGTTCGGGTTATTCATCAAGTGGTGCAGGCGATGTCATAGAAATCTTTGGCTCAGATAATTATGATGGTAGTAGGAATGCGGCAGACGTAAGCGTAGGGGTTTCTGATTGGCCTAATACTGCCCAAACTATTCGACTCAACGGACTCACAACTTATGTACCAAACACATCGGCAAACTTGTTTCAGATGAGTACAACTGCACCATCGACATATAATGCAACGAGTTCTTCTCAATTAAATGTATGGCTGTCGTTCTCTTCAAGACCATACAGGACTGGAAATGTGTATCTTGAAGTAGGAGATTACATAACTGTTCCCGAAACAGAATCCACGACAGAAAAAGGTCCGTTCAAAGCCCTTGCGTTTGTTGAAGTTTCGGGATTCTTCCATGTTCTTACTGATAGGAGAAGGGGTCTGTCATCAACATTTACCGATACTTCGGGAACGAGTTTTAAGTATAGTCTCGATAGAGGATATGCGAAACCAACATCTCCCGATTTGAGTTATCGTGCTTCTCATGCAGTTTGGATGAGAGACTTACCTATGTCTGCGTGGTTCCAAAAACACTTCGGAGTAATAAATAAAACTGCCGACGCAACAGGAACAATAACAGCCGCAGTAACTACAACAGATGTAAGAGTTAAGGTCGATACGTCTTTGTTGGCAGAAGTAACTAACGCAAGTGGAGTAGCACAGATAACCGATACTGATGGATTCATAGACACATTTACCTATACTGGGACTGGTAGTGTAGGTGGTAGTGATTACCTTTTCGGTGTATCGGGTCTATCCAAAGACCACATAAGCGGCTCTACAATAGAAGTATTGACAACAGCAACAGAATACAAACATTGTTGGGTTCTATGGGCTGATATGAGAAACAATGGAGACGCTAACGCAGACGGAGAGGTTCGTAAGAATAGATTTGGTTTGTTGAAACCCACAAGAGATAATTATGAAATAGATATGGTGTTAGTAGACCAACTCAATGACGAGGGTGGCTATGACCAATATACTTCTCTCAAGATAGGAGAGGATTTGGACATATGGGAAATCAATGCAGAAAACGACCCATCAACAGGTGGGGATTGGTCAAAGCCTCCTATCGGCCCTATGTATCAAATGGCTAACAATAGCGGCCACTCTATCACGAATAATGGCGGTAAGGCAGAAATAGAAGGTGCGAGTAGTTCGGGAAGTAATTTTGCAGTAGGCGACCATGTTTACATTATGGATAGTATCTACTACAACGGTATTCATAAGATAGCAAGCATTAGTGGAGATAACCTAACTCTTGAAACCCCAATCACAAGTCTTGAACCATACGATGCTACATTCGGTACATGGTATAGGAAGTGCGGTGGTTCTGATGCCAACGCAGTAACCACTTTTGCCGATTGGGAAGATAAAGCGGGTGCTTTCATAATAGTCGATGCGGCTAAATTCTTCAATCTCAACACCTTTGCTAACTACGGTACTACTGGTCAAGATGCAGGTGGGAACACCGACTTAGGTGATTTCTCAACCGAGTATTATGGCTTCCCCGTTCTGATGGATAACTATTGGAAACAAGCGGCGGCTTCACACGATACAAGTGCGGCTCCGTTTGGTAATCATAAGAACTTCCGAAGATGGCTTGTAGATACTGCTCAATTGAATAGAAGTATTGTGATTGGTGATAAAGTCATAGAAACTAAACCTTCCGTAAGTAGTGTTGCGCGATTCGCAGATGATGGCTTTGGTAAGATAGAAGCGACGAGAAATACGACACAACAGAACGCAACGGAAGAAGTTTATTGGTATGCTTACCGTAGTAAATTAGACAGCGCAGTAACCGAGACAGCCACATCTGCGGCTACTGAGACAGGTAGTAATGCCGACCCATTGACGATAGTTTGTAGTGCGGCAGACTTTGTTAATGACGGAGTAAAACCAGGAATGAGAGTTCGCAACGTAACTGCAAAATGGGTTGCTCAGATAACAGAAGTTACTGTTACTACAATAGTCATCAAGAATACATCAATAAATAAAACAGGTGGTCAATTCATATATCAAGAGACTGGAAGCATACGTTCAGATGTTCAAATTGGTGATGTCATAGATGTCCCTCAACAACTGAGCGAAGTGTATATCGAAAGTGATTCGGGAAGAAATCTTGACAGTCAAACAGCATACACCCGCCTCATGGGTATTCTTGCAGACGACACACAATTCACAAACGGAAGTAGTTGTGCGTTAGAACTTGCGACAACAGCAGGTACAACAGGTCTATTTGACAAAGTGTTGATTGGTGCATCTACTGGTGCTACTGCGGCATTGAGATTTATGATGCAGATGACTGGTTGGGTTGAAGGTGTATCTTCGGGTACATACTGGATGCACGATAAAATGAGGGCTATGTGGTCTATCATCTTAAGCGATACTTGGTTAGCACAGGCTAATGCTCCACTCTTTTTCGACATCTCAACCATACCACAAATGCAGAACATGACAACAGATGGGACAAACAGCAACAAAGATTCTTTCGGCTCTATTTACGATGCAAGAGGCGGTAAGACTCTATTCAATACATTACGAGAGGCTTCTGAATCGACAGGGTTTGGGTTCGACAATGCAACAAGACTACCTATGACTTACCAAATGGGTCGAGACAATAAGGTAGAAATAAGACCTGCGTACAATAATGGTGAAGCGATAACGAGAGACAATCTTATGGTGTCGAGTATGGATGCAAATATGGCAGGTCAGATTAGCAACGTGCGGGTTTACTACAACAACGGTGCGTCGTTCATAGATTATCCCGAAGCAACCCTCAATCAAACATACCGTTGGAAGATTATCGAACAACCTACAATAACAAACTCCGAAGAGGCCGAGTACGTTGCCAAAGAAGAATACACTAAAGCAAACCAAAAGTCAATCGCGATAAGCGGAGAAATAATTCGGGACTTAGACGATGAAGATAAGATGCTCAAAGGTCGTTACGGTTACATCGTAGATGTATCTCGTAACATGGAAAGAGGTGCTGTCGGTGCGGCAGTTTTCGGTCCAACAGGTATAGTCCGTTCAAACAGTTTCAACTACTCATGGTCGGGTCAAAACGGTTGCCTGTTTCCAGGTTCAGTAAACGCTCTCGATGGAAATATGAAAGCGAATGGAAGCGACTCTATCTACAAACGTGAAAGATTCGGGGCAGGTTACTACGACCAACAAACAGGAAGCATAGGTCAAACAGATACTTACGATGATAACTTTTGGTGGTGGGGTGCAAACTCCCTCGCTCATGCTGTTCAGTTAGTAGATGTGCCAACAGGATGCCCGTTGATAAGCGATACAACTAACGAGGACTTACGTGTATGGGTTGCTTTGAAAGATGGACAATCGGGAACTAAAATAGAAGATGCCCAGTTCACAATCGGCATTAGTGATTGTTCTTTCGACAAAACTCCTGGTGCTGTATTCACAAATTATTATTCTCAGCCTACTCAATTTGCACCTTCCTATGCGGCAACAGTAGATAGTTTCTCAACAGTAGATGTGGCCTACAATGGATTCTATGAGATAATCATACCTACTGGATATTGGTCTACTGCAAGACCCACAGACCCAAAGATAACCGTGTCGGTAAACATAGACTATTTGAAGGCTCTTGTTAGAAGAAGATGTGGCGACCCAACATCATCGAGTATTCTGCACAATGCTCACGATATTACTGAACTTAAATCGGGCGCATGGTCTAATCACAACGCTAACAGTATCTTCCCAATCGGATGTCATAAATACGATAAGATGTCGGGTGCATATGGCGCAAAGTATGTTTGGTATGGTAGTCGATTGCACGTCGTTGAAGATTTACGATGGCGACCTGCTACGACAGTAACCTATACCGATAGTGGATTAGGATTATCAAACGAACCATTGGTTATCAATAAGATTAACTGGTCGGTAAGTGAAAGAAACATCGAAAAATTGACATTGAGCCTTGAGCGCGACCAAACCAAATCCGCAGGTGGTCTAACGAGTTTCTTGTTTCCCAATGTAGCGAGAGGCAGAAGTTATAATCCAGGTGGGCAACCATCTTCACCTCCCGCCGACAAACCCGACCCACCTCCACAAACAGGACCAGGTGGTAGAGGCGGTAAACCCGAAGGTTCGGGTGGCGTTGTCGAACAAGGAACAAACGGTCCAATAGGAGAAACAGCGTACAATCCAAGTAAAGTAGAAGGTTCAAGATTCTCCGACATGAATAGCGGAAGTTTCACTAAGACCTTCGGTGCTAACAACACTACTGCGGGGATGCATAACAAAATCAAAGGTAAGATGAAACTCAACGGTGATGGATTGAGCAACAACCAATGGGGTATTTTAGGGCAACCTAAACCTATACCTGCCACATCAATTCAAAGAGGCATAGATGGATTAGATAGCGCAATCAAACCTTCTTCGGCAGGTGCTATACAAACAAGTGAAGGGTGGGTATTTCCTGGATTGGTAGACCCCGATAGTTCAGATTCATTCACTCATGAACACACGATAACATCGAGAGTTCCCGAAGATGTAGCAGACGAAACAATCAGCATTAGTTCTACAATAAGTTTAGGTGGGACAGATACACAGAGAGCGACATTAAGTGTAGTAGTAGAATGTGAAGAGACTGGTGCATCAATAACGAGAAGTCTAAACGTATCTGCTAACACAGACAAAGTAAATCTAACCCTGCTCTCAAGTACACCATTGAACGGCGCAGATGTAGGTGGTAATAACATCAAGGTAACTATATCAAGAACACCGAACTCTGATGTTGATGATGCGATAAACTCTACTTTAGTTCTACACAGTCTAAAAGTAAACTTCCAACGCTCAAGCAGTTATGGTCGAGACTTCTCAAGGACTTCTTTCAATCCGTACTGAACTCGTCTCTTAGGCTAAGTATCGCTTTGGCTTGCTTGCGCTTGATACTTGCCACTTCCATCATATCACCTTGACGTGTTTTCTTTTGGAGTAGAGTTGGGAGTGTTCCGTAGTGTTCAAGCAGTTTAACCGCTTGGTCGCGATTCACGCCACAATCCATTATCGCTTTTATACGTGAGTCGTTTTCTATAATCGGTTTCTTAGTAGTCATTTTAGCAGGTGAGTTAATCTTAGAGATGATATTCTGTCTGTGGTTTGTTTCCAACCAATCAACGAAGTCATCCATAGTAGTCAGTTGCATGAATTTTAGTTTAGGGAATCGACGGTTCATTGTCATCTTGAATGACTTGATGACATTAGCCATCTTCTTGCGCTCGTCGGAAATCTGCTTGGCGTTAGGTCTGCCGTGAGAGAACCACGGTTTGAGTTCTGTATTGTAAACGACGAGGAATGGATTCTCAAAGTTCTCACACAGGTCAGTCAATTGGGCTACGATTGTACGTGTTCTACCGATACCGAGAATGCTACGGTACAGGTCGTTTATCTCCTTCGCTTCAATCCCCCAATCACCGATAATGTAGTCTGCGCTCTTGAGGAATACGACTTGTGCATCTCCCTTTGGGTCAGTCTTTGCATCGCCCATCTTGATGAGAAGTTTGTGAATTAGTTTTTCATTCTCTCTCGTATCAATAAGGAGCATTGTATCTACCATACTGCTATTGTCATTTAAATTGTTCCGTCGTATCTCCAACACTTACCTTTGCACATACCACGAACATTGAACCATCTACATGAGGGGGAGCGTGAGTAGCCGAGATTAGTTCGTATTCCCAATCGCGACCTGTATTCGTTGAAGTCTCTCCACCCTAATCCTTTGATATAATTGAATATGGTGTCCTCCATCTCCTTGAGTTCTGATTGACTCAAACTCGTTGGGTCTGTGAACCATCGTAGTTCTTCTGCCATCGTTTGAACGAGAGCGACTCGGACATCGTGCTTTGGGTTGTCGTGTTTGACAGCGCGCTCAAGACAAGGTGGAATAGGGACTTCTCCCGCACTCCCAATCTCTCCCTCAAACGCCTGCAATTCAACCTCTTGTTTGGGGTTGTCTGCAACCCACTTCACGATGTCAAACGAAACACCCGTTAAATCGCCTGTAAAGGGGTCTAAAACGGACTGTTTTGTGTTTGGGGTAGTAGGTATAGGGTAATGCAAACAATCGCTTAGAAACGCCTCTACGGGGATATTTACTGCCCATCGGTTACGGGTAACATTGTATGTATCGGGGATGCGAGTGAGTTTCGCAGGGAAACCAACGCCATCAAGAGTCTTGAGTCCATTAGCCATCTGTCTTTGATAGCGACTCAAATGCTCGTGCCACTCTCGACCAGTTACAGGTCGCTTGAAGAGTTGATGAACGTGGAACCCACGCCCCGTAGCAACAAGTCTAACAGAGCGTGAATCTCCGAGTCGTTGTATGAGTTCGCATACGTCAGCCTTGACAGATTGTATGTCGCCTCTCTCTCCTTCATCGAAGTCCCACCATGCTCTATCTATGATTGCACTATCAACGTCGAACTTCCATGTCATATCATTACGTCTGTTCTTGAAGGCATACAGGGAAGTGTAGCAGTTTGACTTACCATTTAACTTCCCCACGTAGTCATTAAATTGTTTGAGGTTATCGCATATGGTTCGCTTGAGTCCGATTTCTCGTGGGAAGTTCATTCTTCAACAGCCCATTTGTTTCCGCATTCTTTACACGTAGCGACCACAGTAGAGTTTCTTTGTCCATCCACTTGACCAGTTACTTGCCACATTGTTGTTTCTTCAATATCTCCGCTATCACATTTCTTACAGTACATCTGATTCACCTCCAATCAATTCTTCGTTACACGATAAATGAAAGTTGCACCATTGAGAGCAGAAAAACTCATTCCACTTCATAGGGAACTCCTGTGTCATCATGCCGTGTACGCTCTTACTTAATGCTTTCTCCATAGCACTAATACTGCGTGTTCCCGCTTTCTCGTAGACAGCCATTCCCTTCTCAAGCCCCATCCATATTTCGACGTTCTTTTTGTTCTGCATCTTCATCAAGAAGTCAAGATTGTCAGCATCGGGATAGATGGTCAAGAAATGGGTCGGCTCGTCATATTCTTTGAGCATGAGAACCTTACGATAGAAGCAAAGTTCCCGTCGAGTACGAGACATCTTACCATCGTTACAGGAGCCAGTCTTAAGTTCGACCACAACGAGGTGTCCATCGGGATGACGGAACACACCGTCAATCATACCAACGAGTTCGACAGGGTACTGGAACAACTCTCCATCTTCATCGGTGTATTCAATCACAGTACCTATTTCGTGCTTGTTCTCAAGTTCAACAATCTCAAGTTCGCCCCAATCAGAAGCGATTGCACAAAGGAGTTCTTGCATAGCGGTTACTCCGTCATCTCCACCAACGCCCTGTTCCTGTGCTTGCACATCGAAACAACCGTCTCTAAGTGTGTCCGATGTAGGAGCGTTAAGTGCATTGATTTCATTAAGCCCATCTTCCATGACTTGATGTATGTTTGTACCACGAATTGCTTCGGGTGAGGATGGTGTTCTCAAATCGGGGAGAGCAACCTTCTGCCACCAAAACTGTCGAGGACATTTTGCGTATGTAACAAAAGACGATTTACTCACACGGAGTATAGTATCGTCAGTAACATCAATTGGATTGTAGGTGCTTCCCGCCATGTATATACATAGGTGGGGAGGTATATAAACTTAATCGAGAGACTTCTCAACGACATCTTCGACAACCTTCTTCTTAGGAGTCGATTTCTTAGCGACCTTCTTAGGAATGTAGAGTTCTGCGTCATCCCAAAGAGCAAGTGCTTCTTCAAGAGTAAGAGCCTGCTTTGCCAAAAGATTACCATTAAGTAGTCCTAAAGCAAGACCCTCTTTCAATCGGGTTCTGTCTGCGTACCAGTACACAGAACTTGCGCCTTTAGATTCGATAGCGGCGGCGAGTAAATTCAAGTCATCAACAATAGTAACCATAATCAAAGCACATCCTTTTTGTCATTTAATTATTCTTCCGAATCCATCATCGAGCCATCGGTGAACACTTCATCGGGAAGGGGGTCAATACGATGACCGCACTCTGCACAATGGGGGTCGATGTCGATTTCAGATAAGATAGGTCTTAGGTTACGCATATCGCACTTTTCACAAACCTTCTCATCTACAAAACCAAGTTCTTTCAAAAGCGAGAACACAACGACGTTAAGACGATGTAGTTCCATAGAGACGTTGCTCGATAACATATGTTGTCTGCTACTCAATTCAACCAACGCTTCGGTCAATTGGTTTTGGCTCAGTTTGCTTTTCGCTTTGAAACCTTTGGATGCCATTAGGACTTCCCCTTGTTATACCGTAGGTCGCAAGCATATATAAAACCACTATATCCACTTCGTCTTACTACGAGTATTCTTTATTCGTGCAGAAGCAATATCGTAGTAATCCCCCTCCCTTTCCATCCCAATAAACCCAAACCCTTCTTTCTTAGCGGCCATACCAGTCGTACCCGAACCCATGAATGGGTCAAGCACAATACCGTTTGGTGGAGTAACAAGTAGGCAAAGATACCTCATCAAGTCCACAGGCTTCACCGTTGGGTGAAAGTTATTCTTGAGATTGCTACGCTCATTACCTGCACCTGTCAGCATTTTGCCCCCTTCAAGTGAGGATTGGTTGCGCCCCATCTCTTGAGGTTCAATGTTTTCACAACCCGCATTCCTTTCTTGTGTGCTTGCTTTGGGACAGTAAAAGAAACGGGACTTATCACCCAATAAATCTACGACTTCATCCGAGCCATCGTGAATAAAATTGGCGGGGAAGCGACCTTTTTCATTTCCTGTAAGGGTAGTTTGAGGAATACCTTTGCCCCCTCCGTAAATGTTTATATCATTTCTTTTTGAGTTATTGTAAGTCTTGCCTTTTAGTTCGTCTGTTTCGACTCTTGACTCGTCAATGTTCAAGCCACCTGTGCCATGCTCAAACACATTCTCAATGATAGTGCCGATGAGGGGCTTACGAGCCATTGTAATAGGTTCTAATGCAGGTTTCAAACAGGACTTACTTTTTGGGAATCCGCTTCCATATACCCATGCAATCATGTCTCGTATCTCAAACCCTGCATCCTCAATGTTCACCGCCATACGGTGTTGTGTCCGAGTACCTGCGAATGCGAGTAGGTGTCCTCCTGGTTTGAGTACCCGCAGGCATTCTCCCCACATCTCAACAGAAGGTACGTCGTAGTCCCATTTCTTACCCATGAAGGATAACCCATACGGCGGGTCTGTTACTATACTATCCACAGAATTATCTTCCATATCCTTCAACAAATCCATACTATCTCCTAATAACAATTTCATATCCATTCAACCCCTGCTTTACCTTCTAATGCCCTGTAAACTTCCGTCATATCCCACTTAGCAACTGCGTAGTACGGCTCAATCTTGCGAATGATAAATCGCTCTGCCATGAGTTTGTAACCAATCTCACCCACACCCTCAATCTCGGATGGGTCGTCGAATGCCATGTAGTTACCCTTTGGGTCAATAGCGACCATAAAGTAATCACCACCGACATATCCCTTGCCGAGTTTCATATTAGCCCACTTTGCACCTGCGGCCATGCCACTAATGCTTTTGTATTTTGACAAATCCTGTTTGAGTTTTCCTTTCATACACATAAGGGAAGGGTTTAATTTTCCAGTTACAATTTCAGAAATCAAATTGGAAATGTTTTCTGTAACTTCGACCCCATCTTCACCACGAAGAACCGAATCAATCACCATTCCCATAGCATCCTTCATGATTTGCGGCATACGAGATTGTTTCATCTCAATACCCTTGACATAACGCTTTGGTTCATGCCCTTCACCATCAGTCCACGATACAAGACCTGCGTACCTGTTCTTTTCCATCAACAAGAACGACTCTGACCATTTCTCAAACTGCACAATGATTGGGTGCATTACCTCGTTCATCCTTTCCACAGAAGCCATACCGACTTCGGGGGATTCGACTCTACACATGACAGAATCCGTGTGTCCGTAGACAACATCATGACCCATATCTTCCGCTACATCTCGCAACTTCATCAAAGTCGCTCTTGATGTGTATGTGATAGCGGCGGCTATATCGGGGTGATACAGCCCGTACTTAGAATCGCCTGCGATACCGTACATAGATGCGACGAGGGACTTAGTGGCGTATTGTAGAGCGTCATATCGAACCCGTTCTTCATCAGTAGTAGCGGCCTTAAGTTTGGCTTTGTACTCATCACGCAGTTCAGTCATTCTATCCATCTGCCGAACCAGTAGTCCTTTCTTAGATTGGTCGAACTTGATACCGTTCCCACAATCTTTCCCATCAGAAGATATAGTGTCCCACGAGATATTGTGTAGGTCTGCGTTACTGTGATACATAGCCTTTACGTCGAAGATACCGATGTTGTTATACACGCCTTTCTCACCATCCATTACAATCGCGCCGTCATAATCCATCTTGGAGAACATAGGCTTGCTCGGTATCTGAAATTCTACTTCGGGGTCGCACAATGTCAATGATGTGAAAACCTGCGTAACGTGCGGTGTCGAGCGAATCTCACATTGAGCGATATGCTGAACTGCGATGAAATACTCAAGTGCATTGACGAGGTTATCCAATCGGGGAAGGAGGCGTACATCCTGTCGGTTGTATTCAAGGTAAAGAACTGGGTCTGAGTAGTAGGTGTCGTGTCCATCGGGAAGTTCAGTTTTCTTCTCACCCAACGCTTCCCACGCTACGTCATCGAGTTTGTAGTTAGGCAACTTGCCATTCTTCAACTCGTACAGTTTAGGGAAAGCAAGCCTCAAGTCGATACAGTTACGACCTACGATTGGTTGCGCCCAATCACCGAAGTCATATCTCAAACGACCCATAGGAGACATCTTAGATGCACGTACACCAACCTTCTGACATCGGTGAACAATCTGCTTAATATCCGCACCAGTTACATACCAACCTGTTATAATATCGGGGTCTTGACGAGCCATGAAATTGATGAAGTGTTCAAGCAATTCAGCCTCCGTGTCAAAGACGAGAACGGGAGTTTCGTAGGTGTAGTGGTTTTGATTAGCGTCAATCATTTGTTTGTATTTTCCCTTTCCGATACCGTTAGGCATCACAACCCACGAGTATAGATTCTCGGTAAAGTTATCGAAAACGGTGAGCATTGTTATCTCACCACTCTCAATCTTCCATTCACCGTCTAAGTACCAAACCCTATGATGATAGGGTTTTATTGGTTTGTCTCCTTTCTTGACTCGCTCGGCAAGAACTTGATTACAGAAGGAAACATTCGCTTCCCATGTGTTGCCAGTCTTGTTCAAGTTACGAACGCCATCGGTTGTAGCCATCGTTACTTTCGATAACTTCTGACCGAACACACACTCGTAGCCATCCTCGACTCTTCCATCCTCGATGTATTGAGCATCTTCTGTCTCAACGTAACAGTAAGGCAATCCTTTGTAGTTGAGAACCTTACGCTTACCGTCATCATCTCTTACACGGACAACAACAGTATTACCTTTCTGCTCTACTATCATATATATAGATAGTATAGGAGGTATATAAACTAATTCGATGGGGTACGTCGGCCTCGTGGTCGGCTTGGAATGTCAAACTTCCTAACCCAACCGTGAATGCTCATAGGAGTTACACCGAATTGGTCGGCAATCTCTTGCATAGTGCGTTGCTTATCGACGTATTCTTTCGCGAGCCACGCTCGGTCTTGATAGAGAGGTTTGTTGGGAATCTTAGCAACGCTGATTTCAAGGATGTAACTATCACCATTTTCGGCCTTGAGCGTTTGTTTCATCTTACCTACGCCTACCGCAGTTAGGTGATTGCTAAATAACGCTGTTAGATTAAATGTTCTTTCGCTCATGTTATCACCATACATTAAGGGATTATAAAGGCAAGCATTAGAATATATAAACTCAAATCCATTCGACCTTTGTTTTATCTATTCCAACCTCCCGCCTAAAGGCTTCTATTCTCTCTTTTGCTATATCAACATACTCTTCCTTGAGTTCTGCGATGATAGCGTTACGACCATTCTTGAGAGCCGTAACAACAGTTGTTCCCGACCCACCAAACGGGTCAAAAACAACAGAAGGAACGACATCGGCGTTACAATCACAGCCTTGCTCCCAACCAACGGTATGATATTGTTTTTGTGAGTCATTTAATCTCTCCGTTCCAACCCCACCTTTTTGCGTTATGCTCGCCTTTTTGTTGATTCGTGGTGGCTTCGTGGCAACACCTTCAACCACTCTCTTCCAAGGAGAGCCACAATCGGAACAACAACCATATGCGCTCGTTCCCGCCAACACCATAGGTTCAATCAATTCGATTGGAAATACGGCGAAGTGTGCCTGCTTGAATGGTTTAGGGCTGACCCACCAAACACTACGCTTGTTGCGCTTTTGGTAGTCCTTAGTGCGAGCATGGGCTATACCAGTAGCCTTCATGATTCTACTTCTGTCTCCATCAACAGCCCACGAATCATCGTCGCCATATCTGAACGTCTGCTCCTTAGCAGGCTTCTTCGATGACGCTCCGCCCTTAGTAGGCTCTTTGATAGCCTCGTTGTCAAAGTAATACTTAGCAGACTTAGTGAACATGAAAACGTACTCGTGATTCTTAGTGCATCTATCAGTAACAGATTCGGGCATACAGTTCGGTTTAGCCCAAATGACATCTTGACGTAGCCACCACCCATCTTCTTGAAGGGCAAAGGCAACGCGCCACGGAATACCAACCAAGTCCTTATTCTTCAAGTAACCACTTGCCTCATTCCTTCTATTCAAGGGAACGTCTCTTGCATCTCCGTTGTGCATAGTTTGTGGTGTTGTACTCTTACGAGTACCCGCACAATACGAATCACCGAGATTGAGCCACAACGTACCTTCGGGCTTGAGAATGCGACGTGCTTCACGGAAAACCTGTACCATGTTCTTGACGTATTGTTCGGGAGTAGGTTCAAGTCCTAACTGACCAAACCACGCATCACAATGCTTACAGAAAGCCTGTTCTTGAGGTTCCCAATATGCGGATTTAAGTTGAAGTGAATTGTCGTTCTTACGACTGTTCTCGGAAGGTCTTTCATAGACATCCCATTCGTGATTGACATAAGTATCGTCATCACGAGTACAAAGATGACTCCCCCATACTTGACCATCTCCACCGTAGTCTCTAAGACCCCAGTAGGGAGGGGAAGTGATGATTGTGTCTACTGAATCAGCATCCATACCACGCATGACCTCGATACAGTTACCAGTCTTAATTTCATATTCCATCTTGAATCCTCCTATATCTTCGGCCTCTACCAGTCATTCTTTGAGAGAGTAAACCTCTATCGACCAAGAGCGTTAGTGTAGCACCTGCTTCAAAACCGTTTATACCACAATTCTTTTTGACATAGCGTTCAGCCCTTGAAGCAATCTCGCCTGCCGTATAATCTTCGCCCATATCAGTATCGTTTCTCAAAGCCATCATAACTGCGACCTTAACGTATTCCTTGCGCTTAGACATCGTATTGCCAATCAAAGACAGTAATTCTGCGGCCTGTTCCTCTGAAACATTACCATTTAATGCACCATTCATAACATCACACCTTTATTCACGAGGGAAGGGAACAATCATGAGGGAGTGTTGAAACCATGACCCCATATACCGTACTAATCGGAGAACTTGATTGTTTTTAATCGTAGGAAACCCCCCTGTGAATCTTATTGTAGAATCCCCGCTTGGAAAGCCCACACATTACAGTCCTCAAACACGATGAGAACTCGCATTCCCTGTCCTTGTTCTGTGAAGTCAAAGAAGTCCATAGTGAATCTTCCGCCCAATCCCTTGAACAGTTCGTCAAGACCGCCATCGAAGTCCCAAATGAAACCTTCGGTGTTGTCGGAGATGTATTCCTCACCAAACGTAGTAGTCGTCATACCCTTTGCAGGGTCGCCAACAGTTACTTGAATGTCTGAATCCGCACATGAGAAGTGGAATCGGTTCAGTCTTTGACCGTTCACCGTATCGCATCGTAGTGCCTCAAACATATCGTTAGCGTCGTCGCCTTCGATTGTGTAGCATGGGCTGAAAATAGTACCATCACCCGCTTTGTAGGTGCTGTTCTTGATGTCAATTCGTGATTTCAAATCCCATGACTTTACTGCGAACTCCTTCAAGGAATCGAGAGAATGACCGAACGCCTTAGCGTCGGGGGAAGCGTGAACCTTTGTGGATTTGCGACCACTCTCTACATAAAGCATATTATCCTTGTATCGGATGCGTATGACCTTTTGGTGCATTGATAGAATACCGAGCATTTGGTCGATGTTCGGAATTGGAATCTCATGTCCATGTCGTACATCACCACCAACAGATGTCAAACCTGTCAAGTCTCTCGTTAGAGAGAGAGCAGAACAATGACCCGTCTTATCTATGCAGACCATGATGCCCTCAACCTGTACCTGTCCCTTACCATCAACAGTTTGCTTACGTTGCATGGTCTTGAGAAGGAATTGTAGACTGTCGCTTGAGATGTCCTCAAACACTAACTCTCCACTCATCAGACTCCACTCCTTACTGGTAGTTGCCCATTGAGATAGTTTCCGAGTAGTGAAGCGGGAGCGTCGTGTAGGTCTTGAAGTTCCGCTACTGCGTTCCATAGTTTGTTCATCTGTGGAATGTCGTCGTAGATAGCCTCAAGGTCGAGAATGTGTTGCTCGATAGTATCGAACCTCTCTTGAATCTCCCCTAATGTGTTCATGAATGTACTTAGTAATTCTTCCAGTTCCTTCATCATTCATCACTCCATGTTAGCATAGGAAGTCCAGTCCATTCGACCTTACCTTTGATGACAGATAGAATAGTATTGGTTTCGCCAATGTGTTCCATGTGCTGTCCCTTGATTTCTTCAATGGTTGCCTTGACAATCCAATCGTCGTCGTTCTTGAGAGTAGGGTCGGCCTTGACACCTGCGGCTGAATCAGCCTTCTTCATGTATCGCGATAGGAAGATTTGTTGTGAGAAGAGACGCATTGTTCCCTTTTCCCATTCGGGTCGCTCTCCGACCTTCATTAGAACCTTGCCACCGTTGCCGTTATCGACATAGTTTGAGATGTCCTTGAGATGGAATGTAAAGAATACCGAAGGTACTGGCAATCCGTGTAGACGGGTCATGACTTCTCGGAACAATTGGTTACGAGTACGCCATTCCTTCTGATTGAATGAATCACCTTCTTCCTTGATAACACCACGTCGTAGTAGAACATCAGTCATAGCGTGTTCGCACCACTTGAGGAACGTAGAACCACCATCAAAGATGATAGCGGATAGTTCTTCCTCCTTGCTTTGTTCAGCAACGAGATTGACGTACATCGAAACCTTGTCGATGAGATTAGCGTAGTTCACGGTGCTGTCATCGTTGAAGATTGATTCGTCTCGTTCGTCGAGAAGAGGCAGTACCACGATTTCTGTGTCCTTTGGATAAGCCGCATCAATTGTTGCTTTGGCTGAGTTATCGACATCGAAGATGACGATTTTACCCTTTGGTTTTACTTGTCGTGCAAGACTGACACCTAAGCCAGTCTTAGCGCAATTCTCTTTACCAATCAAGGCCATACGAACGGGAACTGACTGTGCGGTATTGTTCGTAAACAAGTCCCGATAGTATTCCTTTCCATACTTCCCGCTTGGTGCGGCTTCTGTTTTCTGTTGTGTATTTCCCCATGACATATTTCTCACTTATCCTAACATTCGTGTGGAGGTATATAAACTCATTCGCTGTCCTCCACCAGTACAGCGACTTCGATACGAGCGAACTGTTGTGCGATTGACACAGCAGAACGTAGTGAATTTAGAACGACTTGAATAGGGTCGTATATGTTTACGTGAACAGGATAGTTCCCAGTAATCTTTTCAGAATCATATCCCATGTTGGAACAGATATGTTTGCGAATCTGTCTCATAGCATTAGCAATCTCAGAACCACTTCGATTATGAGGTGTCGCTGATGTAGATAGACTCCACAAAGCAAGTCCTCCACCGAGAACACACCCATCAAGAGCGTGTCCACAGGCATTGATAGCATCGTGAATCTTCTCACGCTTATCGGTAATCTCAATGTCGCTATGACCTCCTACAAAGACAGTAACGACGCCGTTGGAAAGACGAGAGATACGATTATTGTACTTCTCTTTTTCCCATTCGCTTTCGGTACTAATAGACCCCAAACGGAGGGTGTCGATGTATTCACCGATTTCCATACCATTCCATTGTTCCCCCGAAAACACAACGTAGTCCTCAGTAGCCTCGACCTTAGAACAAGAGCCGAAGTGGTCTTGTCCCTTAGCGATTGAGCGCATTTCTTCGGGCATGGTGAAAGTCTTACCGCCTGTGATAGCCTGTATATCAGCCATCCAGTTTAGCATATCTTGGCCTTGACCGCCACACTTGACGACACAAGCATCAACGACACCTGCCGCCTTGTTTACGAGAAGGTTGGACAAAGCCGTACCCTTTATACCTGCGACAAGGAATAAGATAGGTCGGCCTTCACCAACAGCAATCTCAAGTGCGGGAGTAATATCTTCAAAGTCCTGTATAGTATAGGAAGCGAATACGATAACGGGGTCTGTCTTTTCATACTGTCCACCGTCTTTGTTAGCGAACAACGGATTCACCAAACCACTATCCATGCGGAAACCATCAACAGTATTCCAGTAGGTTTTACCGCCGAGAGAAGGTCTGAATGATACGTTACCATCCTTACCTGTCTCTTCGATTATTTCAGAAACCATTTTAGCCAAAGCCAAATCCCTTGTAGCCGTCATAGCGACATCTTCAAGATTAAAAGTCTCTGCTATAATGTTCGTTTGCTGTGTTCCATCTCTACTACCTTCAAGTATCTTTTCTGATTTTGACAGCACTTGGTCAAGAGAGAGAGTCCACTCCAACCAGTTCAAATCGTTTTCAAAGAATGTCTTGCACAATTCACCTGCGAGAACAGTAGCCGTAGTAGTCCCATCACCCGATGCGCTCTGCGTTCGATTGGCGACCTGTTGCATAAGTCTGATACCCATGCGTTCAAAGCGGTCATCGCTGTCAATAGCATTGACAACGGTTACGCCGTCATTGACGATTAGGGGATAACCCTTCTGTTCGATGACAACCCCCTTAGAGCCACCACCGAGCGTTGGAATAACTGCATCCATTACCTTAGTAATACCTTTCAGTATCGCTTCTCTTGCGTCATTGTTCGTTCGTATCTCGCTCATCGTTCTCTCTCCATGATATGATATTCTTGCGTTCTATGTACCAGTAATCTTCGTGCCCAACCATGCGGATAGGGGATTCATGACAGATGACTTCACAGCCAACATGAAGTGAATCCATACCCGATACCACAAACCATCGAGGGCTTGCGAATTGAGACACTTTGAATTCTTCTACTAAGACCCAATCACCATAAGCAATCATTCAGCACTCCACCCATCTTCGTCTGTTACTGGGCGGATAGCGTTCATGCACCACCAAGCGTTTACCGAGAAGCGAGCCTCGCCTTCACGAGTCATCCACGGTGAACCGAGAATGACCAGTTCAGAACCTACTGAGAAATCTACTTCTGCTTCATGTGTAGCATGAACATAGATGTCCACGACAGGAGCAGAACTCATGATGTCTGAATCAGCAACGCTGACAACAAACCCACCGTTTTCACGAGGGTCGATGTGAACGACTTCTGCGACAGTTCCGAAGATAGCATCCCACTTTTCCTTTTGGTCGAGTTTCTCGTAATCTTCAACACACTTCTCAATGGAAGGGAGGAAGGTTGCGAAACCTGCGTCGATAAGGAAACCTTTGACTTCACCATCAGCAAGTTCAAGCGGAGCAGACGGGAAGATTTCAGCGACGGATTCATCAGCAACGAAACTCGTAACCTTTGTACCGTAAGCAGTATCAGCCTTCATAGCGGCCTTGAGTGCAATCTTACCAGTAACGAATGTAGGGAATTCGGTCTTAGCCAATTCACCTTGCAATCGAACGGAGATGATAGACATACCGTTGTCTCCTTCTTTGCGACCTGCAAACAAACAGGTTCGGTCAAATTCATTAAGAGGTCGAGCCGCACCGTATTTGAAATTGTCATTACCGTTGGCAAAGACCATGTTAGCCTTATCCCAAACGAGAGAGAAGTGGGTGTTGCCATCCAATTCGTAAACGCGATTAGGGAGAGAGTCTACATCAATAGATGTGAAGCCTTCCTCAAAAGTACGCTTTCCGAGTAGTGAGTCGTTAGCATGACGGGTGTAGGTTCCGTCGTGGTTGTTCTCATAGAGGTACAATGCACCTTGAGATACGAGAGCGATGCGACCTTCCTGTTCCATAGCGGAAAGGGTGTTCTTCATCTTCTTGTATGCCATGTCTGCCCAGTCTTTGTAACGTGGGGTGTAGACGAACATACCTTCGTAGATGGTTGCTCCCGAACGTGTTAGTTTTGCCTTTTCGCTCGTCAATTGACGTGCGGCCACTCTTAGAGCGAGAACCTTGCATTCTTCTTCGGTCTTGCCAACGACTGTCCAACCCGCACCTTCTGAGGCAAGAACTTGTTCTGCTCTTGCTGACAGGGCTGATTCGTCAATCTTGACTTGGTTTGCTACTTTGCTTAACATTTCTTCGTATGATACCATAATGATGTCTCCTTTTGTTGTATTTTATCCTATGCTTTGGAGGTATATAAACTAACCCTTCACCAACATTCTTAGGAAGTTCATGCGTACTATGTCCTCATCGACTCCGAGCATTAAATCGCGCTCGGAAACGACGCAGGCATTGATAGCATCAGCCTTCATTTCATCGGTGTAACCACCTTCGATGTAGTGGTCAAACATGGACTTGATTTGTGTTCGCACTTCTCCTACGAACTTATTGTGTGCTTGTGTCAATAGACCCTTGTGTAAGAGTCCGACAATGGAATTGTGATTTAGAACTGGTGATGTGAGGGATTCGATAAACTTCTCACGAGTGCGACCTTCAAGACCATTAAGAACCTGCAACGCACCAATAGCGTTACGCAAGTCTCCCTTATGTCGTCGAGTAATGACATTGACTTCATCTTTGTAAAGAATCCCACCCTCCTTATTAGAAATATATCGTAGTTTCTGAGCCATATCTCCTTCGGGAATAGCCTTGAACGTGCGTACTTGACATCGCGATTGTAGCCATCGGCTAACCTTCGGTAGTCTATTACAGGTCAAGATGAAATATCCGTGAGCGTTCTCAATCACACCTTTCAATGCTGACTGAGCCGCATCTGTCAATTGGTCTGCTTCGTCAAGGAAAAAGATTCTCTCCTTCATACCACTACGAGTAGCAGGGATGATGGTTTCTTCGATGAACTCGATACCACGTTGCTTCTTACTTGAAGCGTTGAACATGACAACTTGATAGCCCAGTTCCTTAGCCATAGCGAGAGCCATAGATGTCTTGCCCGTACCAGGTTCGGGAGAATAGTAAAGATAGTGTTGCATCGGCATTTCACCGAGAACAATTGCTCGCATTTCAGCGACAATCTCGCTTTGTCCGACAATATCATCGAGATGTCTTGGTCGATACTTTGTAGCCCATAGTTCACTCATTCAATCACCTCTTCGTCGAGCGTATTCTTCGGCCATCATCTCATCGAATTCGTCGTTGCAGGCCAAACACATACCATGTATCTGTGCTTCCGCTTCTTGACACATCTTGCATTCGTTGTCGCATGAACCGTCTCCGTAATAAATCTTCATACCTTCACCTCTCTTCCGTAAGCGTCGTAACAAAATACATTACATGATGAGTTTTCTGCAATCAGTTTCAAGAGCCTGTAAACATAGGTGTTAGCAATATTGTGAGTGTCAATCACAACACTCGCTATGTTACTCATACCTTCACCTCCATGCAGTTGAAGCATTGCACTTCTTTAGTTGCAGAACGTAGAATCTGTTCAGCAAGTTCGTAGATAGCAACCTTAGCAGTTAGTATCTCAGAATGAGTTTTCGCCCACTCAAATGTCTTTTCGTCAAGCAACCATTCTAACTTACGCATCTCGGTCATGACAACTTCCGTAAAAAATCTCTTTGGCAAGATGACACGAGTTTTTTCATTCATTCAATCGCCCCCAAGTAATCACGAAGAAACATCTTGCCACGTTGTCCCGCAGGTACAATCTTATTAACCAAAGATATGTCCATCTCATCGAGTGTAGGAATCTTATCAACAGAAGCAGGCTTAGTTGCTTCGGGATTGTACCATCTGAACGATGTGAAGTAGGGTTTGTTGCCGTTGGTCTTGCGACCAAAGCGAGGGAACATAACACTAAACGAGATTTCTGTCGAGGGACTCGTAGCGTAGATGTAATAGGAACCCGACTTGTTGCTCATCTTGACAACTTCTTGAACCGTGAAAGATTCAAGCGTTGGTGGGAATGTGGCACGAGAGCCGCCCAATGAGCGAGCCTCTTCTGCGGTGAACGTATCGCCTACTTTGTATGGTGAACGGTGAACAGTCATTCTTCCTCACCTCGTTCCGCTTCGTCGGTAATAATATCGACGACGACATAGTGGTTCTGTGTTCCTTGATGAACCATGTTCCACCCGTAAGCCTCTGCTTCTGCTTCGTTCTCAAATTCCATATCTTCTACTTCAAATCTTACTACTACTTGTATATCGTATTTTGGCATATTCATTCCTCCTTCTGTTTGTAATCGGGATGGTCGAACGGTAAGCGATGCTTGCGTCGTTCTGCAAGATTGTTGATTAGTGTGGCTACGTTGTTAGCCGCCTTCTCAAATCTCGTTGCTGATGCTGAATCTCTAACCATAAAGTGATGTACTTCATCCAACGGTACTCGGTCAATGACCGCCTTTAGAATCTCATACTCAGCGTGTATTACCGTCTTTGCTTTAGTTCTCTCTTTGTCCATGTCCTTCTTCTCCCACTACATATATACATTATATGCGAGGTATATAAAGGTTATTGTTCGGTAGTCCGTAGGCAATGTAAGCATTCATCACTATCGGGCGGAAAGATTCTCGTTCGTGAACATGATGGACATTTTGCTGAACGAGCCTTTTCCTTTGGTCGCATTGTAGACGGCTCACGAATATAATC
>JAAHTG010000151.1_pt1 | contig 45963 bp, 29 predicted proteins | sample 6116081 | NCBI WGS metagenome assembly JAAHTG01 (sample SAMN13939989, study PRJNA603662) | sponge metagenome | isolation source: marine sponge | host: Mycale hentscheli | place: New Zealand | collected 2005 | reverse complement strand
TATCGTTCAAGTTGTTGCATCGATGGCTACGACGTTACTCTTGGGAATCTTAAACCAAGGGCAGATTATGACTTTGCTGGTGGTATTACTAGTGTCCTATCTCTTCAGGACCAAGAGCCTGTTCAAAGAGAGTGGTTAGAAGAAACTGGAATTGACCCAACTTTCACACCTTTAGAATTTTTAACAAATGCTAGAAATCACGAACTTGTTTATCCTCGTGTGTTTGGTTTTTCTTTCGGCAATGCTTTAAATGCCTTTACGCAGTCAACTGGTAAAGATTATGGTGCTTCTGATAGAACAGGTGCTTGGTGCATTCCTTCTACAAATGGCGCTGCGAATGTTCTCACAAGACTTGTCGTCAACCTTGACTCGTTTAATGGTCTTCCAACGATTGAGAAGTTTAGATTAGTAACTAATGATGAATTAGTTTCTCCTTGTTCTTTCGACACTGACCCTGCACCAGGTGACTGCGATGACATAACCTGGACTGGGATTGACCTTAACGAGGAGATTGGAAGCTCAACCCACACTACAATTAGATATGAAGACCTTCAAGCCTGTCTCTATTATTTAAAGCGTGGATTTGGTATTTCAGAGACAGCCCCTTTTGATGTTTATAACACTTACGTTGAAAAATTTATATCTGAATTAGGTAGAACCGAACTTGACATTGTGGACGTCTTAGCAGTTGCCAATCACATAGCAATAGAGGGTAATAACCAAGCGTCTAATCCTGAAGCTCTGATTGTTCCAAAAGACTGCTGTGTTTGCACCTTACCTGCTGATTTTGCACTTATAACAAGCTACACAGATTGTTCCGACCCAGATAATCCAGGCACAATCTCAATTCAATGGTCTGAATCGTCAGGTGCCGACGGATATAAAGTCTATAGAAGAAGCAAATCTGTAAGAAATCCTAATCCTTCTGATTTTACTATTTCAACAGGTCTGGCTGAGAACGGTTTTATCACTCAAGATGAATTTGTCTTTACAGAGCTTGAACTAATTGAAACAAACGCAAATTATAGAGCCACAGGGGGCGACTCTCCACTTATTGACAAACCAAAGTTGGCTGTAGGGTGTTGTGATGACCAGCACACCGTTGAATATATCGTTGTTGCTTTTAATAAGTGCGGTGAGGTTTCTAAGACTTCAACAGTGGTTGATTATCAGTGTTGTGATGTTACACCTACTGCAAATAACATTGAAATAATAAGACCAGTTAATTCAAGCACTAGCGGATTCTTTCCTGTCGAATATGCTGATGCTCCAGCACCATTCGGGACTTGTACGGATGATGCTGATGACTGTGAGAGACTTATTTTTCTTATTAGTGATATCGATGTGCCTGGTGGTAGTCTGGACTTTTCCGCAATTAATAGTGGCAAATTCTCCTACCAACCTCCAGTTAATTATGTAGGACCAGTGGTCATAACTTATGAAGTCTACACAAAGACAGAGTGCAGTGCTTCGGGAACGATTACTATAAAATATGCTCCAGATAAAGTTTCGCTAGACACAAAGGCTCTTCCTTGTGGTTCTGAAGACCACGGCAAGGTGTTCTTATCTTGGAATAATCCTACTGGAAACTACCTTTCTTTCATTGTTCAGAGAAGGCTTTCAGGAGACCCTACTTTTGCAGATGTTGCGGAACTTGACTTCACTGATTATAAAGGTCTTGAAAATGTATCTTATGTCGATGATTCAATTACAATCGATGAGTGTTGCGCTGCTGACCTTGTTTATGACTACAGAGTTGCTGTCGTTGGTCTAGTTGGTGAAAATAGAACTAACTTACAATTTGGAAGTTCAAGAACTATTCACACATTTTCTTTTGAATCTGAAGTAACTATTCCTTGCTGCTCTGTTCTCAATATTACGAACCTCGTTAGCACAATCACAACTTGTGCCGATTTAGAGCACCCAGAAGCTACAATAACTTGGGATGAAGCAGTAAACACTCCAGAGACCTCCCATTATGTTATCTATAGAAAGGTGCAGGGACAATCTGAATTTACTGCTATTGCAAAAGTTGTTGATGACGGAAGTGCTTCATTTAGCTACATAGATTCAGATTTAAAGAAGTGTTTTGGCTGTGGAACATCCTACACCGTTGATTATGCCGTCGTCGCTGTCGACGTTGACCAGACTACTAGTGGTGACCCTAATTCTGTCGATTGGGCAACTGGTGTCGCTGGAAATGCTTGCTCTGAAGGTGGCTCAACCACACAAGTTTCTGTAGAGTGTTGTGCGGTGACACCTTGTCCTGAAGACATTTCTATTAAGATTTGTTCTAATGAGACAAAAGAGATTCAACTCGTAACTGGATGCTTAGTCTCTGGTCAGCCCTTTGTTTTTACAAAAGTTGGTGGACCTCCTCCTGCTGCTGGTCTTGTTACAGTTTCTACAAGTGGTCTTGCAACGATTGTCGCTGCTGAAGAATCTGTTGGAATTTACACTCAAGATTTTAGTGTAGCTTCTTGCGGCGAAACGGCTAGTGCTACTCTAACAATAGAGATAGTAGATTGCGGATGCTACTGTGCTGACAACGAAGCAGAATACATTATTTGTGACAACGACACCTACAACGCAGACATTGAAAATAGTCCAGGCAAAACAGTTGACCAAGTTCCTTTCTCAATCTCAATTAAGAGAAGTCATCCAAAGGGAAGCCAGGAGCCTTATGTTGTTGCTCGTGGAACTGTTCTCTGTGTCAAGCCTACCTGAAATTACTTTTTCCTAATACAAATAAAATGACTAATTAGTAATGCAAATGCACTTTTTTATTGACTTTAGGGGGATGCTATGTTAGATTTAAGAACAATGACGAAGAGATTCATTATGAGTGAAGGTGCTAAAAAACTCGTTGACTGGAAGTCTTTAGTTCAATCTATCGACGAAGCCTTGTCTTCGCTCAACCCAAAATCACTCCGAGACTCACGTAGAATTGAGTTGGCGAGACACAACCTAAAAGAAGTAAAAAGTCACCTACGAAGAGCGAATGAGAGAGTCGCAACGCTAGAAGAGCAACTTCGTGTTTTAGAAGAGAATGTAAAAGGAAAGAAGGATAAGTAAATGGGCGGATTAGGCGGACACGTAGACCATCTTTATGATAATCCAGATTTATCATTCACAGATATGATAAAGATAATGCAAGCTGCTTCCAACGGGGAGATTACAGGCGGAGAGAAACTTGATGGTCAAAACCTTTTTGTTTCTTATTCTGTAAAGGACGGTAAAGCAAAGGCTGCACGTAATGTAGGTAATGTTAAGAAAGGCGGAATGGATGCCGAAGCGCTCGCTGCTAAGTTTGCTGGACGTGGAACATTAGAGAAAGCATTCAATGGAGCCTTCGAAGCCTTCGTCGACGCAGTTCAACAACTACCAGATGACGTAAAGATAAAAGTCTTTGGTCCTGATGCTAACATCTTTTATAATGCAGAGGTAATGGACCCCGAGAATCCTAACATCATCAACTATAATTCTAAAAATCTTATTATTCACAGAGACGGACACGGTGAATATGACCGTGAAACAGGCAAAGTAACTGATAGAGATGTCTCCGCAGAAGCAAACCTGCTCGGTAAAGCCCTACAGCAAATTCAAAAGTCTGATAAAGAAGGTGCTTTTGGCGTAGAGATGAAGGCTGTAGAGCGTCTTCGGGCTCTTTCAGACGATAAAGCCCTTACAACAGCAGTTGGTAGGCTTAAAAAACTACTTGCTGACTCACAGGTAGGTGAAAGTGCTACAGTTGGGGAGTACATTATCTCCAAACTTGATGCTCTTATCGAAAGAATGTTTCCAAACCTTGACGAAACTACTCAAAAAATGCTTATGCAGAGAATGTTTGGCGTTAAAGGCGTCACTGCTACCCAAGTTTATAAGACTATTAAAGACCCAGAGGTCAAAGTTGCTGTTAGAGCCTTTATCAAAGACGATAAAAGAGTTAAAAAAGAAATTATTTATCCTCTCGAAGACATTGTTCACGACTTTGCAGTAGAAATGCTTGATGGTTTGAAGTCTCGCTTCGTTCTTTCTCATAAAGATGAGGTAGTTCGGATGGCTGACAAGCTTGAGCAAGCAATTTCAGACATTGAGGCTACTGGTGATGAGACTAAAATCCAAAAACTAAAGGCTGGTCTTGGAAAACTCAAGAGTTTAGACAAAATTTCTTCTTCTATGGAAGGTTTTGTGTTCGCTTATGACGGAGCAACCTATAAACTGACTGGTTCTTTTGCTCCTGTCAATCAAATTATGGGTTTATTGCCTTGGGAAAACAAAAGAGGCGGAGATTTAAACGAAGAAATGAGTTCTGGGGAGAGAATCGGTCTTTTTCCTGGTAAATTCAAGCCACCACACGCTGGACACTTCCTTGGTGCGAAAGAAATGATTGATTCTTACGACGCAGACAAGGTTTTTATTATTATTTCCAAAAAACCAGTCAAGCGAGAGACGGAAGGCGGTCTATTTATCGTCTTTCCAGAGATTTCAGAGAAAATGTGGAACACCTACATTGATAAGAACGGATATAAAGGCAAAATTATTCCTGTTGTCTCAAAATATCCTTCTCCTATCGCAGATTCCTATGAAATGTTGAAAGAATTCCCAGAAGGAACGACTGTTCTTGTTTCAAAGGGCGAAAAAGACGGTTCAGACGCTCGTTTTGATAGAATGGGTAGATTTATTGAGAAAAATAACATTCCTGTGAAGGCAGTTCAAGTTGACGGCTCGATGTCAGACACTGGTGCTAGTGGAACTCTTCTTGGAAATGCTATTGCTAACCGTGATGTAGAAACTTTCAAGAAAATGGTTCCTCTTTCAGGCTCTGATGCTATGGACCTTTGGGAAGATATTGTAGGTCAGGTTATAGATGAAGATTTTGACTTATTTCCCAAAGCCGAGACTGCCGTTCTAAGCGAAGTTTGGCGAATGATTGATGAAGCACTTGAAATAGACAATAAACCAGGTCCAGACGGGCAACTAGGCGGTCCTGCCTCTATTGACGATGGTGGTTTAGACCCTGACGATGACGAAGAAACCCCTAACACAAATACCATTACGAAAGGGGGTGATAATTCAACGACGGAAGTCGAGATTGTTACTAAAACCGTGGTTTCTGTAGATGTCAAAACAGGTAAAGCCACTGTCGTCAATAAAGTAGAGGAAGAAGTTCCTGCAAAAGAGATTATGCGTGAAGTAGATGTTAATGCCGACAGAGGAATCATTGATTTGGAAGATGGTTTAGGAATTTCTAGAAATGAACTTCCTCAAATCAAGTCAACTGACGTTCCAGAGTTTATTGAGTGGTTAGAGTCCCAAGGAATGGAAAGTTTTGATGCTTCTTTTCCTGTCGGTGCTCTAAAGCCAGTTCAAAAAGAGATTAATTTAGAAAAAGTCTTTTCAATGGCTGAAAAACACAAAGCAGGTGAGATTGACCTCTCAAAAGGCAAACCTCTTATGACTTCTAGTGATGAGCACATCATTGACGGTCATCATCGATGGTATGCTCTTCGTGAACTCGACCCAAAGAACGAAATCGACATTATTATGATTGATTCTTCTGTTAGAAAGCTTATTGAGCTTATGAAAGAATTTCCAAAGACTTCTTATAAGCAAACTACTGACGAAAACCTTTATGAAGCGTCATATGGTAAAGTAGGTGGCGATAAAGAGGTTGTGAATGTCGGAAAGATGAAAATAGTTGTTGATGTAGAGGATATGGACCTTGAACCTTCCAAGCATGGGGAAGAAAGGCGTTTCCGACACGGAAAAGGCAAAACTATTTCAAAAGATGCTATTTTACAGGCTGCCGAGCGAGGCTTAGGACTAGTTATCCAAGACTATGCAAATGGTGAGATTTCAAATAACGAACCTTTTGTTATTCGACATAAAGCAAATGCTAAAACACCAGCATTGAATTTGGTTTGTGCCTTGGAGATGAGAAAAGGACCAGACACAATGAAAATTGTTACTGTAATGAGAAAAGATGATTTCAAGACTGACAACTTTGGTGGTGGTCAGCAGAAAACTTATAACGTTTGAGGATTAAAGATGTATTTAGATAGACAAAAGCTTATTGAAGAAGTTAGACTTCGTGATTTCGTAAAAAGAGCTATTAATGTTCGTGCGAAGAACAAAGTAAAGCCCCAAATCTGGGAAGAGTATGAAATTCGCTCTATTATCAGGAAACTGCTTAAAGAAGCTGCACCTGAAAAAGCACAACATCGCTCAACTGGTATTAATGTCCTTGAGGACTTGTTAAAGAAGATTATTCCTGTTATCGAGACTGATTATAAGATGCTTACAACTGATGCTGAACAAAGAAAGTCTTTTTCCGCACATCTTGTTACTGCTACGGAAAACGCTTTAGCGCCTATCACTGTCACAACCGCTGCTGGAGATGAAAAATTTATTAGTGTCGATGAGATTGAAACAGTTAATGAGATTGAAGTTGAAATCGGTGATGAGAAGCCTGAAGATAATGATGCTTTTATTGACATCGAAGATAAGCCAGACCCAGAAGAGGAAGAAGGCAATTTTCAGGATATTGCTGATGAAGATAGAACAGGAGCTAATTTTGCTTCTGCTACATTCGACAAAATTGAAACACAGATTACAGATGCTTATGCTCTTTTGAGTGATGAAGAAGACCAGAAGCTTTTTGAAGACTATTTAATAACGAACCTTAAGCTCTACTTTGACAAGTTCGAAGATGAGTTAAGCACAACTTTGAGTGAACCTACTACCCCAGAATATGAGGAAGAAAAGGATTCAGAAGAAGAAAGTGAATTAGAAACGGGCGAAGAAGAGCTAGAACTATAACTTTTTAACTTTATAGTACTATTTACATTTACAAATTATTTTATTTTTGGAGGAATATTAAAAATGCCAAGCGCAAGAAAAAGAAGACTAAGAAAACTTATTAAAGGAGCCCTTAAGAGTAAAGATAAAGAAGGAGTACTAATTACTGGAGATGTCGCAGCACAACAAGCCGCTATAGCCAGCATTAATGCCTTACCAAAAGGCTCAGAAGAGACAGCAGGCACTCAGGGCGAAGCCTGGTCGGTCTTATTGAATCTAGGGGTATCCGAAGGATTTCCTACCGAATCGAACCCTGACGATGACAATAACAACACTGGTAATGACTTTTTACCATTTGACGGTCGTGAAGAAGTAGACACTGATGGAGATGGCATCGGTGATAACCGTGATATCCTTCTTACAAAGTTGGCTATTGATGGAATCTTCAAGGCTCAAATTGATGAAGCCCCATTTGGACCATCTGGTACTCTTCAGACGGACTTAGAGGCTATTGATTCGCAGAATACTGCCCTTGATAGCGTCTTGCTCCTCGGCGGAGCGGCAGCCAAAACTGCACTTGGTTCTCTACAGACCGAGTTCCCTGACACTTATACAGTAGTCGCTCAAGTTTCATTGGAATCAAAAATTCAAGCACAAGAGAATACTGTGGAGGCTTTGAAATTAGAAATTTCCGCAATGACAGCTAGTCCCGATGTTCTTATCGATGACGAGCCTTTTTACGACAACGCTGCCTACACAATTGTTGGCGGTTCGGATGTTGCTAAAACTGATGCTCTTGCAACGGACGTTGCAACCCCTACAACTTCGGGTGAAGTTGAGATTACTGCTAACAAGTCTCTTATCTTGCAAATCGAAGCCCTATAGTAGAGTCTTGATTGAATAGCGAAATCCCACGCAAGCCTTATTCGGTTTCAAAGAAGTTAAAATCCGAAAATAAAATAAATGAACTCTTCGAGGTGCAGCTTTCGAGCCTAACCCTCGAAGAGGTTATTGCTTTGAAACTAGAACTCGCCACAAAAGAAGCCAATGGAAAGCTTTATGGTCTTCCTATTTGGAAAAAATTACCCTTTATTATTAAAGACGCAGTGTTAAAAGCTGCTATATCAGGTTCCAAGACCCGTAGAGATGCGGCTTGTTTCCTTGGTATCCCTTATCCGAGCCTCAAAGTAACTCTTCGTAATTACAACGTTTTTCATTATTTCAAAAATAAGCCTTAACAGAGTTTCTTTTCGCTGTTATATATATACTTAAGCAATTCGTGATACTCATTGCTAGAAAAACTTAGATAATAGAAAAGCTCAAGTCTGAGTCTAATACAAAGTAAATAAAAAAACAAAGCCTACCTTAATGGATAAGTCCATTTATAACTCCTGAATCTATTTATTATAAGTTGTGAGGATAATATTATGGAAATAAGTAAAAATGTAAAGATTGGGATAACAGCACAATCTGATGAAAATCTATTTGGTAATGGACTGAAGCAGAATGTTTGGTTTCTTTACCGTCTTCTTAAGACTGTTGGATATGATGTTCATTTAGTTTCAGAATCTGATAACCACTATGGAAAACATTGTCTAGGTGTTCCAGTTGAGAAGTTAGACACAATGACTATCTTAGAATATAAAGTAATTCTTCAGTGCGCTAATTCTTTAACTGAGACTTGTAGAATGATTCTCAGAGGTAATGGAGGCAAAGTAGGCTCTTGTGAATATGGAAATAAAGTTCTTATTGATATGGGAACAATGATTTATGGTGGTCCAGGTGAAGATAGTTTCACTTTACCAGATGTTGATTTTTATTGGACCTCACCTCATTTTGAAAGAACTGCTAATGCTCTTTCTACTTTATCAAAAGCACCTGTCAGCATTTGTCCTTACATTTGGTCTCCAGAAGTTATTGTCCAGTCTTATATGAGAGCAGGTTATAATCCTTATTTCGGAGACCACGTTAATCTTAAAAATGTTGCTATCTTAGAGTCCAATCTTTATATGGTAAAGACTTGTTATATTCCAATGCTTATTGCAGAGGAACTCTACATGAGAGATAATGAGATGGTTGATAATGTTTTCAATGTTGGTTCTGCTCGACTAAAAGAGAAAACTAACTTTGTAAGATTTTGTCAAAAGTTTGACCTTGTTCAAGATAAAAAAATGTCATTCGAAGGTCGCTGGGCTTTGAACTTTCTTCTTCACAAAGGTTATGCTGGAACAATCGTTTCTCACCAATGGTGCAACGAGTTAAATTACCTTCAGTTGGAAGCAATGTTCCTCAACCTTCCTTTCGTCCATAATAGTCCTACGTTTGAAGAACATGGTTATTATTATCCAGAGTTCGACGTAAAGCTTGGAGCAGACGCTCTTAAAGAAGCTATTACAGAGCACCCAAAGCGTTATCTTGAGGAAAGACCAAAGAATGAAGAGATGATGTGGAGATATAACCCAAACAATAAGAAAAATGTAGATGGTTATGTTGAGTTATTAGAAGAGGTAATTCAAACAGACTATTCATAAGGAGAGTTTTGAAGAACTGGAAAGTTTTAAAATTAGATAGTTCTTATAGACCCATCCAGGTTATCTGCTGGACTGAAGCAATAACAATGGTTATGAATGAAAGAGCCTCAGTTGTTGAATATCGTAAAGATTGTTTTGTTCACTCTGCAAATGAAAAGTTCCCAGTTCCTTCTGTTATCGCTATCGGTCGTTATGTCAAGAAAGCAAGAGTTAGTCTCAAAGTTACAAGAAAAAATCTTTTTATAAGAGACAACTACACCTGTCAATATTGCAACAAGCGATTCACAAAAGCCAACCTTACAATAGACCACGTAACTCCAAAGTCAGCAGGCGGACCAAAGACTTGGGAGAACATTGTTGCTGCTTGTAAGAAATGCAATCAGAAGAAAGCAAATAAACTTCCAAGAGAAGCAGGAATGTTTCCTACTAACCCACCAAGACAGCCTTCACCAAAAATGTTTTATAATTTAGTTGATAATGTCGACGATAGTTGGAGAACCTTTTTGGACCCCTATGCTTATTGATTTACTTTCTTATAATCAAACTTGATAGACTCACCTCGCTTTATAGCGGAAAGAGCCTCTAAGAGTGTGTGCTTGACTTGTTCTAATGTAGCACCATAACTTACAGGGCTATTACACTGACCAGTAAGAGGAGAACAATAACGAGAGTCAATAGAATGAATCATTCCTACAATCTCTCCGTTTGCATTTACAACTGGTGAACCACTAGAACCAGGCGCAGCGATAATAGAGAACATAGCGAAGATTCTAGCACCACCTTCATGAGCCATAAGGAATTCTCCATTATACATTCCGTCTGTGTAATAAACACCACCACCATTTTGGTTTGGGTGAAAAATGCCTTTCGGAGCAGCAACGTTCAGGAGTTTCTGACCAAAACTTAGTTTATTTCCAATCAATAGAGAAGGTCTGTTGATAGAAGACTCAACAATGCAAGTGTCTGCTGAAACATTACGAACCCAGGGATGTTTTTTTACTTTATAAGATTTTCCATCAGCAGTCGTAACTGACATTTTAGAATTAGCAATTAATTTTACTTCTTTTTTAAATTTTAAATTCTCTCTAATATGAATCATCATTCTCGGGTCAAAGTTACTAAACTTCATTTCAGGGTCTTCACAAACGTGGTCTGCTGTAAGAACAAGGGTTCTGGGAGCATTACCTAAACTGTATTCATTCCAGACAATCGCACCTGAACCAGAAGAGTTCATGTTCATTAAGGTCTTGCATTCATTGGTCTTACTTTCTTCGTTTTCACCACAAACTTGCACCTCTACCGTCTTGTGGACCATTACAAATGATTTTTTAATGTCAACAGGGTTTTTTACTTGGTGGGTGCAGCCAGCGATAAGTCCAAGAAGCAGAATAAGAAAAATTCTATTTATCATAGCCATTGGTCTCCTTATGGGCTCTATAAGTAAGTAGAGGAAAAAGAATAAAAAAGAACTTGACCTATTTAGTAGTAAGAAAGGAACACTTTATGACAAAGAAAATTTATGTTATCGACACCAGTGTTTATTTGACTGACTTCTCCTCACTACGAGCTTTCGAAGATAATGACATCATTATTCCGTTCAAAGTTTTGGAAGAAATTGATAAACACAAGAAACGCCAAGATTCAGTTGGCTCAAATGCAAGAAATATTATTAGAACCCTCGATGAACTTCGACAACTTGGCTCCCTCCACGAGGGCGTCTCTATGGGCGAGGGCTATGGGATTGTAACAGCAAGGGGTTATGAAGCAGAGCTTCTTCCTATTGACTGGGATAAGAAAGACCCAGATAATCAAATTATTGCTACGGCACTTACTGTAAAAAAAGAAAACCCTGACTGCAAAGTAACTCTTGTTTCTCGGGATATCAACCTAAGAGTAAAATGCGACTCTATTGGTCTTTCAACAGACGACTATCAGGCAAGCCAAATTATCGAGTCTCTTGACGAGATTTACGCTGGCTATAGAGACCTCGTTATGAAGGACCGAGAGATAGATAAATTCTATGCAGGCGAGGACATTTATGCTCCTCTGCCAGGAGAAGGCGATGAAGAGTTAAACGGAAATGAGTTCCTTGTAATGACTTCCGAGATAAACGAAAAGAAGTCTGCACTCGCTCGTTTTAAGAATTATAACACGCCACTTTTAAAAATTCCAAATAAACGCAAGGTTTGGGGCATTGGACCACGAAACAAGGAACAGACCTATGCTCTTGAGCTTCTAATGGACCCTTCTATCTCTCTTGTGTCTCTCGTTGGAAAGGCTGGTTCTGGTAAAACTTTATGTGCTATTGCAGCAGGTCTACAACAGACGCTTGATGACCATCCAATGAGTACTCAAAAGTCTATCTACACAAGACTTATTGTTTCTCGTCCAGTAGAACCTCTTGGAAAGGACATCGGATTCCTACCAGGAACAATGGAAGAGAAAATGGAGCCTTGGTTGAAACCTATTCAGGATAACCTCAAGTTTCTAATGGTTGATGATTCTACAACTCTTCGAGAATACATGGAAATGGGAAAGATTGAAGTAGAAGCACTTACCTACATCCGTGGTCGCTCTATCTCAAATGCTTTTATTATTATAGACGAGGCTCAGAACCTTACAAAGCACGAACTAAAAACTATTGTAACTCGTGTAGGTGAAGGGACCAAGCTTGTTCTTACTGGTGATGTCGAGCAGATTGATAACATCTACATCGACGAAAGAACTAATGGTCTTACTTATGCTGTTGAAAAAATGAAAGAGCACGAGATAACAGGGCACATAACTCTTAAAAAGGGCGAGCGTTCTGCTATAGCAACCCTTGGTTCAAAAATTTTATAATTAACAAAACAAAAATTTAATGATAAAATAAGAAAACAAGACTGGAGCTTATTATGACTAAAGAAACAAAACTGCCTACAACTAACTCACAAGAATTAACTGAAGGCACTTTAGATAAAGAAGTAGAACTTAACAACCCTCTCAAGTCGTGGCTTGTAAATTACGTTGGAGAAAAGGTTACACCAGATGACGATGTTGTTCGTGTTGAGCACATTGTAGAAGTACTTGCTGAAGAATTTCCTGAATTCTTGATGGTAGTCGCTGAAGAGAATTGGATTCGAGGCTATCAACAAGGGATTACTGATGTAGAAGAGGGAATGAAAATAGCAAAAGAGCAAGGTCACGAAGTACCAGAATTATAAGATGAGTAAATCCTACATAAAATCATCTAATAGCAAGGTCATGAAGGAGAGAAAAGAATTTTCACTCTTTGGAACAATAAACGTTTTTATAAAAGACCCTCTCCCTGAAGACGTCGACATGACAAACGTGATTATGGACCTTGAAGACACAATCCCACCACACCTTCTCTATGAAGTAGAGACTATTTTAATTGGTCAATTCAAAGACCTTAATGATAGAGGGATTCGTGCAGCTTATATGGATGGCGGAATCTATGTTACAAACCAGCAACCGAGTGATGAACAATTATTTGAAGACATAGTTCACGAGGTCGCACACTCAGTTGAAAAGATGTTTGATTACGACCTCTATGCTGATGGTAAATTAGAAACAGAATATCTTGGAAAAAGAAAAAGGTTTGTAGACTTAATGGTTGCAGATGGAGTGAAAATTCCAAATAGGCTACGCTACGAAACTGAATATTCTAAAGTTTTTGATGAATTCTTACATTATGACCTTGGATATGACAAGGCGATAAATTATGCAATGGGGTTGTTTATTTCACCCTATGCCTCTGTTTCTGTTTCAGAGTATTTTGCTACAGGTTTTGAAATGTTCTTTGTTCAGGCGGATTCTACACAAATAAAAGAAATGAGTCCAGAACTATTTAATAAGCTAAATGACATTTCTAAACAAGGAGAATAAGATGATAGACCATGCAGATATAAGAATCGATGTAATCGAATCAAAAAAGAAAATCTTTGCACATGTTAAACTTAAAGGCAGGAGACCAGTTAAATCTCTACAAGTTAAAAATGCCTTGATAAGACTCGGACACGATGTAGGTGCGACAAAGGTTGGAAAGACAATAACAGAAGGAAAAGGAATTTTTGTTTTTGACATCGGCGACGGAATCGTAGAGAAAAAGTCCCTAAGAGAAGAAGCAATAAAAAACTTTAAACCAGAAGAGGTAAAGCAGGAAGACTTGACTTTAAGTCATGCAGGTTCAGACCCAGAGCCAGCACCAGCAGAAGTCACAGACCCGAAGCCAAAGACTACCAGGACTCGCAAACCTTCCACGAGAACGAGAAAGCCCAGGGCAAAAAGAACTACAAAGCCTGCCACTACCAAAGCTCCTACCGAATAAAGTACTTGACTAAACCTCATTTCTATGTCATAATAAGTTGTAATAAAGAATAGAGGTTTATATGCAACACGTTTCATTTTCTGCTTTAAAGAATTGGAATCAATGTCCTTATTATTATAAGATAACTTATGTTGATAAGATAAAAAAGTTTGTGGGCAACCACTACACTGCTTTTGGAACAGCCGTTCACGAGGTTTGCGAGAAGCGCATTGAGGACGACTCAATAACAAACGAACCAGAGATGTTCGAACTTGCTTTTCTAAAAGAGTTACAGTCTCTACCAGAAGAAGTTCGTTCGACCTTCAAACCTAAAGACATTTCGGACATGAGAGAGCAAGGTAAGCGTTTATCAACGGTTGCTATTCCTGCTCTTCGTGAACACTTCGGTGAGTTCGAACTTGTATCAACAGAAGAAGACATTTATGAGTCTATCGAAGGGTTTGAAGATTATAACTTCAAAGGCTTTATTGACCTTGTAATAAAAACACCTGACGGCAAGTTCCATGTTATTGACTGGAAGACTTGTTCTTGGGGTTGGAACATGCAACGTAAGTCTGACCCAATGACAACTTATCAACTCACTTATTATAAGCACTATTATGCTCGTAAACACGGCGTTGATATGAAAGACATTGAGACTCACTTCGGATTACTCAAGAGAACGGCTAAGAAAGACCAAGTAGAAATCTTTCGAGTTACAAGTGGTCCAAAGAAAGTTGACAATGCAATGAAGCTGTTAAATAAAGCCCTCTATAATATTCAGAGTGGCAAATTCATAAAAAATAAATTATCTTGCAGTAAATGCGAGTTCAAAAACACACCAGAGTGTCCATAGGAGAAAGAATGACTAAAAAGATAAAAGTTTTAACTTTATCTGACCATCCGTTGTTTTCAACAGGGGTTGCGATTCAGACAAAGATGTTTATTGAGGCAATGTTGCAAACAGGTAAGTTTGAATTTGTCTCTTTAGCAGGAGCACAGAAACATAGAGATATGTCGCCAATTAAAACAGAACAATATGGCGAAGACTGGAAAATCTTTCCTGTCGAGGGCTATGGAAACATAGAAACTATGCGTTCTGTTATGCGAACCGAGAGACCAGACATTGTTTGGCTAATGACCGACCCTCGTTTTTATGAGTGGCTTTGGAAGATTGAGGACGAAGTAAGAGCCCAAGCCTCAATGGTTTACTACCACGTTTGGGACAACGACCCTGCTCCTCATTATAATAAAAAGTTTTATGATTCTAATGACCTCGTAGTTTCTATTTCTAAACTCACTGAAAGAGTTGTAAATGAAGTGGGAACGAAGGCGAAGCACATTCGGATTCCTCACACCGTTGACGAAACTGTTTATAACATTTTACCTCAAGAAGATGTAGCCGAATTCAAGAAGGACCATTTCGGGGAGGACGACAGAACCTTATTCTTTTGGAATAATAGAAATGCACCTAGAAAGAATGTTACAACGCTTCTTTGGTGGTTTAAGGAATTCCTTGATGAAGTTGGGCACGATAAAGCTTCTCTGTTGGTTCACACAGACCCAACTGACCCAATGGGAACAGACCTTGAAGCGAACTTAAAACAATTGGGTCTTCAAGACGGTCAAGTAATGTTGTCTAATTTAAAATATCCTGCTGACAGAATGGCGATGCTCTACAACGTTTCAGATTGCACTATCAACATTTCAGACGCAGAAGGCTTCGGTCTTGCTACGCTTGAATCAATGGCTTGCGGAACACCCATTCTCGTCAACGAGACGGGCGGTCTAAGCGAACAAATAAGAGATTCCGACAACGAACACGGAATTGGAATTAAACCCGCTACACGGACGATTATCGGCTCTCACAGGGTTCCTTACATTTACCAAGACAGAGTAAGTAAAGAAGATTTTATTTCTGGTTTAAAGAAATTTCACTCTATGACAAAGGAAGAGAGAACTCGTCTTGGGCAACTTGGTCATAACCACGTTGTAAGAAATTATAACAGCAAAGACTTTTCTGATAGTTGGGAAAAGGCTCTAACAAACATTTATAAAACAAAAGGTTCTTGGAAGAATCGTAAACACCAGAACTGGGAGATTATTGAACTATGAGTAGAAAGATTTTAGTACGAGGACCAGCGTTATCTCGTTCAGGTTATGGAGAGCATTGTCGCTCTGTTTTACGAGCCCTTCGCTCTGACGATAGAAATGATGTCTATTTGTTGAACGTAGGTTGGGGAGCTTCTGGATGGTTGTTCGAAGAAAACGAAGAGCGAGACTGGATTGATTCAACAATAATGAAAACAGCAAAGAAAGTCCAGTCAGGTGAGTTAGACTTTGACTTGTCAATACAAGTTCAACTTCCTACAGAGTGGCAGCCTCTATGTGAAAAGAACATTGGAATCACAGCAGGAGTTGAAACAACTCAGGCACCAGCCGCTTGGGTTGAGGCTTGTGAACAGATGGACCACATTGTTGTTCCTTCACAACACTCAAAGGATTGTTTTACAGAAGCATTGTCTGAAAAGATAGATGTAATTAATTTTCCTGCTCGCCACACTCGTTCCGAAAAGATTGATTTTAGCGTTTCTTCTGAGTTTAATTTTTTAACAGTAGCACAGTGGAACCCGAGGAAGAACGTAGAACAGACCATCTTTTCTTTTGTCCAAGAATTTCAAAATGAAGATGTTGGTCTGATTTTAAAGCTTGGAATTCAAGGCGGAACAGAGATTGATAGAGAACATGTTAAGACAAGACTCGAAGGTCTTCTCGCAGAGCTTCCACAGGATAGGAAGTGTAAAGTTCATCTGCTTCATGGAACTCTATCTGATGGACAGATGGTCTCTCTCTATAAAAACAAGAACATTTCCGCTTATATTACAACTTCTCACGGAGAAGGCTACGGCTTACCTGTGTTTGAAGCAGCACAACACGGCGTCCCTGTTCTCGCTCCAAACTGGGGAGGAATTAAAGAGTTTTCAAATAACTCTATTGTAGAAATTAACTATGAAGAGAGAAATCTCGAAAAGCATCACTCTTGGGAAGGTGTTTTGGAGGAAACATCAAGTTGGTGCTTTCCAGACACTAATTCAGTTCGCTCTCAAATGCGTGAGGTCTATAACAACCTTTCAAAGTATAAAAAGCAAGCAAAAAGCCTTCAGAACTACATAAAGGACAATTTTACTGAACAACAGGTAAACTTATGCTATAATAATGTTATAGATAGTGTTCTACAAACAACAACTGAAGGAGATAACACTAATGAAGTTAAGCGACCAAGCATTAGCAGCAATCATGATGGCTCTACAAAAGAGCCTAATGGAACAGACTGACATTGTTCCTGTTTTAAAGTCAATGGACTTTACCAAAGACGAGGAAACCAAGCGTTGGGGAACCAAAGCAGGCGAACTTGTTGTAACCAACCCACCAACTTTCACTCTAAATCAAAACGAGGGTGAAAATAACTAATGCCTTATTATTCTTACCAATGTTCAAAATGTGAAGTTATTTTTAGAGCATTTCACGGCATGAACGAAGAACAGGAAGAATGCAAATTCTGTTTGAGTAAGGATAGTGAACTCACAAGAGTTTACGATAAGATAAACGTTAAAAAAACCACCCCAACAAAGACTTCTGCTGCTTCAAGAGTAAAAGAGTTCATAGAAGACTCGAAAGATGTTCTTGAGCAGCAGAAGTCCGATGCAAGAGTTGACCATGATTGAAACTCTCATAATTTACATTTTATTTCCTCTTGCAATTGCCTTCAATGCCATTCTTTTATGGTACATTAGGAAATTGCTTGTCATCATCGAAGATAATTCCGTTGAAATGAAAGAAAGGTTTAACACCTTTCACGAATTCCTTGACGAGACTTATAAGATGGATTTGTTCTTCGGCGAGCCTCGCCTAAAAGAGCTATTGTCTATCATTAAAGACTTCGACGAATGGGCATCTGAATTCGAGGGAAGAATAATTACTGAAAAAGAAAATAATGACGACTGAAAACACACCAAGAAAAAAGATTAAAAGAAAACGACGCAAAAGAACTAAAAGGCTTTATTTCACCCATGTCCATGAAGAAGCAATTATAGAATATTGTTCTACAAGCGACAGAGTAAAAAGAGAAAAGCTTTATAGAGAACTTATACAACCTGCAATGGGAGAGATGGTAGATAAGATTGTCTACACTTATAAATTTACAACTCTTCCCAACATTGATGAGCTTCGAGATGAGTGTAAGATTTGGCTTACAACTATCCTTGAGAAGTTTGATGTCTCAAAGGGTTCAAAAGCGTTTTCTTATTTTTCAGTTATTACCAAGAACTGGTTTATTCATAAAGTAAAAAGACACTCTATTCAAAGAAAGCGTGAAATCCAGTTCGACTCACTTCCAAGGTCAATTGAAGAAAGATACATGTCTACTTCAAATCCTTATGAAGACTCGATGGAGCAAAAGCAGTTTTGGCAAGCTCTTTGGAATGAGATTGAGAAGTGGGGTGAAATGCCAATGAAGCCAACAGAAGAACGGGTTTATAAGGCAGTTAAGATTCTCTTGGAACAGCCTGATGATATTGAAATTTTTAATAAGAAAGCTATTTACCTTTACTTGAGAGAGTTGACAGGACTTAATACAAAACAGGTCGTCAACAACTTAAATAAGTTGAGGTCAAAGTACCGTTCTTTCAAGTCTGACTGGAATGAGGGTAAAATAACCCACATAGAGGAAAGACAAGATGGCGAAAAAGAAAACACAGAACCTTGAAGAGTTTATCGGAGAGGCACTAGAAAACATTCGTTCAGATAGAGCGATAACTTCCCACCTATTAACAGAGCTAGTTCAGGAAATGAATAAGCAAGGCTCTATCTCTACTATTCAGCAATGCGGAATGATTGCTTCCAAATATGTAGAAACACTCCAAAGGTCAAATGAGCAAATAGTCAAACTTGCTGGACTTCTTCAAAAGAAAGAAGGAAAGCAAGAAGGCTTGACAGCCTCTGAAAAAGACGAAATCTATGACCTCTTGAACGAGTCGGAAGAATAAGATGTCTAACGCTGGTTGTAATAAAGGCACAGACCCTAACGTCGTCAAGGTCACTCCCGAGAAGAAGGCACCTAAGCACGACTTTGGAGACTTGAATCCAAAGGTCAAGCCAAAGACTTCTGGTAAGAGCTTCGATACCAAAAGAAACACTTCAATAGACGTCTTGAAGGACGTTGCAAGAACACACTTAACAGACACATCACTACCAGCAGGTCGAATGGTTGGAGTGGTTTTAAGAAAGTTGACAGACTCAGAATTATCAACTGAGGTGAGCAACCCAGTCTTCGCCAGCCTTGGTTTAGTGCAAGACCAAATTCTAAAACTGAAGGGCTATAAGATAAGAGTTCCAGAGCTTGATGCTCATCTACCAGAACCAGAGACTTTCGATACTGGAGACCCGAATCAGGCAGCAGCACACAGTTCAATTATTAATAGTCATAAAACTTATGTTTCTAAAAGTGAAGACTGCGTAGAGCCAACTATAGGTTCTCTTGTTTGGGTTGAACTTGACAACAACGTTGGATTTTATCTTGAACCACTAACATCTTCAACCTCAATGCCTGCGACGAAGCCCGAAGCAGATAGGATAGGTGGTTCGAAGAAAGCGTTTTCTGGTCTTAAGCCAAAAGTCTCTTTATCAGGACCACTACCAGCGGAGTCTTCTCCACCACCAGTCACACCATATCGAATTTACAAACTTGTTAGGGTTAAGGCTGATAAATTCACGCCAATGGGGGAATATGGAGGATATGGTTCTATGAAATTAAGAGAAGACGCAGCAAAAGCTTATAATGAATTGAAAGCTGAGGTTAACTCTCTCGGCGGGATTATTACTACATCTGGGGGAGTAAGAAGTCTCGGAAATGCTAAAAAATCAGCCTCACGAAGTCAAACTTCAATTCACTACACTGGTTTAGCTTTTGACTTGGGAATGTGGACTGGAATGTATGATGGAAGGATAAGCGCAAAAGTTAAAGTCGATGCCACCAAGCAACCCTATATAATAGAGAGAGTCGGAACAAGAAATTGGCATGTTTGGTGTAAAACTGAAAATCCAAATGTTCCTGTAAGAAAAATAAAAGCTTACATTTTTCCACATAAACAAGTTGTTGTCGAAGGAAGATTCTTTTCATTTACAGACCTTGCTTCAAAATACGGATTTACAGGCATCGGAGAGAGAAGTAAATTTAAGTCAACTTATGCTTGCGCCGAATGGTGGCACTTTAATTATCTAGTTCCACTTGTAAAGGGAAGAGACACATTCGCATCAATTTTGGAAGAACTTTGGAGTGATAAGCAACTACAAGGTTTCGCTGGTCATTCAAAGTTTGGGGCTCGTGTCTGGGGCGAAGGGTGGAGAGGATAAATGTCTAAAAAGAAAGCAGTAGATATCTCTGGATTAACAGAGGCTAATTTAGAATCTATTTCAGGATTCACAAAGCAAGAAAAGTCTAAAAGACAAGGTGTTTTTTGTGAAGAATTGTTAGAGCCAATTCCACAGTTTGCAAAAGCTCCTTGCGAAATAGTTTATTCAGGTAAAAACAACAACTACATTGTAATGGGTAGAGACCGTCCAAGAACAAGAGATAGCGGCTATGGAGGAAAAGGAGATACTCAGGCTTCGATGATTGACATCGTAGTTGGTAGGATGTCTTATCAGCCAAACCAATCATCTTTTGTTGACCCTAATTTTATAACTGACTCTGCTAGGATTTACATTAGCCAAAAGACCGACCTCGATGAAAACTTCGGCTTGGTTGATGGTAATGTTGGAGAGTCTCGTTCGAAGTCTGGCATAGCTATTAAAGCCGATGCTGTTAGGCTAATTGCGAGAGAAGGAATTAAATTAATAACACGAACGGACGATGAAAACTCTCAAGGAGCAAACATGTCTGTTGCGGTACCTGGGATAGATTTGATAGCAGGTAATGATGACACTGATTTGCAATGGATTCCAAAGGGTGATAATCTTGTGTCTGCACTTAAGAGGTTGACAAACCACGTTCATAAATTAAACGGAATTGTAAATGGTCTTTTAATGTCGCAGCATAAATTAAACAAAGCTCTAAAAGACCACTGGCATTTTTCATCAAAACCTGGTGCCAGAACATCATCTTCACCAGTTGTTGACATTGTAGCAGGTCAGGTTATGCTAAGACATATGCAGAAGACCAAGGTTTCTCTAAGAACACACAGAGCTAATTTGGAAAACTTCGAGAAAAACTATTTATCATCAGCAGGCGAAGGCTGGATAAACAGTCGTTTCAATAAGGTAAATTAAAATGGCATTAACACCAAGTCAATCACGGCTCGAAGACCTTCGGGCAAAAGAGAAATTTGCTATAGAAAATGGATATGACTATTCAAACCCAGCACAAGGAAAAATTCAATCTTGGGTTGAGGTCGAATTAGACCTTACACCAGAAGAAGATAAATTAGTTCCACCACCTGGTCGTCTAATTCTTAATAATGTAGATTCGGGCAGGATTTTACAAAAAGACATTAATGCTTATTGCGCCGCCCATCCTCAAGTTTGCGCTCCTGCATCACGAAGAGATGAGGTTTATGAAAGGATGGTCGAGGAGGGAACTCAACCAGAGCCAGAACAAGCAGAGCCTGTAAATCAGGATTTTATTCCTACTCCAATGGTTCCACCTTTACCTACATCTGCTACACACAAAGTTATTATAAATGAAAGCAATATCGAAACAGTGTTGCGTGCATTACCTGACCCAAACGCCGACATGGTTATGCCTCTTGAACCAGAACAACAGTTTATAGTTCTTGACGAAGCTGTTGGACCCAACGGCACATTCGCAGAGGTAAAAACTATTGAAGCCGCACTTCAGAGTGAAAGACTCTACGTCTTAAAAGATTTTATTTCGCCTTTACCGCAGACACCCAAATCTGCTAAAATGGACCTGAGTCAACAAAAGTCTCTACCAATGCCTTCTGCAATCTCTCCAAGGTGGACGGATAAGAGCGTAAATGTTTCTTATTTTGATGTCTCTGATGCTAAAGTTAAAGTCTCCGTTGAAACAAATTATGATTCAACAGGTGGAGAAAAGTTAACAGAGAGGATGAGAGAGGCTCTCGCCATTGGACTGAAGATTATTCTAGAAGACAATGGAAAGAAATCTGATGAAGCAACAGTTAGCAGTCTCTTATCTAAAGACTATTTTATTTTTGCTAGAGCAGAAGATTACTATGTTGACTCACGAGCAAAACTTCCAATGCGAGTTCTGATTACTTTGCCTTATAAATACATTGAACCTTTAGAAGATAAAGAGGAAGAACCAGACTTTGACTTCTCTATTCAAATGCCAGTTGCAAAGTTCTTGAAAATCTTTACCACCGCTTCTAATAAAATAAAGACACTAGGAAAGGGGATGAAAGAATTTGACGGAGAGATTCAGACATTCGACCCTGATAGGGAATCTGACAATCTTACTTCTTATGTTGATGAGGTTGAAAGACTTCTTACTGAAAATGGATTGAAAGGACCAACCTCCTCTCCTCTGCCACCGCCGACTGATTTTATTATCATCGGCTGGAAGAATGGTTATGACCCGACATATGTTGCCTACCTCAATCAAAAAAGCAATGACAAAACGGTTATGTTAAAGTGGTTGACCGCTTTTCAAAAAACAAAACCTGTTGAATCGAAGAGAACTCAAGAGCTTGTTCACAGGGTGCGTGAAATAGGTTCATTTGAGGGCTCTTGGACGGAATTTTTAGGAATTTTTTCAAAAGAAGAGCCAGTAAGCATTATTCACAATAATAAAAATTTGGATAAACAACCAAAGTCGAAAATCGGTCCTTCTGTAAAATCAGTTGAGCAGATGAGAAGAGAAGATAATTATCTCGTCGACGATAATCGAAAAACAGAGATTTATGAAGAAAGAAAAAACAAATCGACTGTAGTCGCATTAGTTGGCAGGGCAGCAGAAGACTTTCCAAAAACAGCAAACCAGGTAAACAGTCTTGAGAGTTCTTACGAGAGAATATTGAACAATGTAAACCTACCATTCCTAATTTCAGAAGCACTCGCCTGTTTAGGAGACATTAGGGGTTTAAAGTCTGACATAAAGAGCACTTTAGGTTTCTTGTCACAAATTCACAAAATCCCATCGACTATCTTTCCTGATGACCTTCCTACCGATGATATCTCAGCAGCGTTTGTTTTCACTCTTAAAAATACAATAGAGAGTATGATTTCTGCCCTCCTTGTCTCCCTCGTAAAAGGAATACTTGGTAGCTTAGGTGCGTCCTGTGCTGAAGAAGAAGAACCAGCAGGTGAAGCACCGAGCCTAGAAGACCTGTTAAATGCAATGGAAAATATAGAGGGAGATTTTGACAAAGAAAAAGCAGCTTCTTTTATCGATGACCTTTTTAATGTTCTAACACCAGTAGAAATTTGTGAATTATTAGAGGGGAACCCAAGTGAAAAGACACTGGAGATAGCGCAGAGTTTATTGAAAAGATTATATCCAGAATTGGGTCTCGAAACCAAAGCTCAAATCGTTAACTTCTTTCAAACCCTCGGCAACTTCATAAACTTTCAACTTTGTAGAGATATTCTAAATGAGCAGATTCCAGAAACTGACCTTACAGTTGAAGACTTTTTATGTGAAGACGAAAATGACTCATTGAGAGAAGAACTGCTTCGTCAAAAGGGTGAAATGACCGAGGACCAGATAAAGGAACAACTTGCAAAAGATAAAGAAAGAAAAGAACAGTTGGCAGACCAGTTATTGGCGGCATTGGAATTTGGACCTCTTGCCGATAATTTTAAAGCACCTGACTTGTTCTGTGCAAAGGATTCTAACAAACCTGGAGCAGCTTCATTTGTAGACGAAAGTTTTTCACTAATGTTAAGAGAAACTTTAGAGGGTTTATTCGGCGCTGTGTCAACTTCGTTTAATAAAGAGGGTAATGAGTTTGCATCTACAACATTAGAACAAGTTCAGTATGAAAATGAGGAAGGTCAACAGCTTTTCAGATTTGAACCTGTTCCTCAATTTAAGAGTATTATAGGTACATCAATTCCAGAACAGGTACCTGATAATCCAGCGTCATTTATTCTACCAGTCGCATCTACATCTGTTTCCAATAGCATAGCAGACAACATCAGATTAAGAATTGATGAAATTTCAAACATTTTTATTGGAATAGAATTGGTTGTAGGAGACGAAGCTGAAACTACAGAAGCGAGCGATTTTAAAAAAGACTCCCAAACTGCACTCGACAATGACACAATTTTAAGGCGTCCTCTGACACAAGACGACCGTTTCTTCATTTCCTTAGCGAAAGAAGGAGACAATTTTGAAAAGAGAGAAGAACTCGCAGCAGAGAGCCTTCAATTACAGGAGTTTTTAGAAATCGGAGCAGCACCTGGTATGCCTACTCAAATAACTTACGAAAATGTAGGAAACGAGCTAACTCGAATAGTCGTAGAAAGGGATGAGGGTTCAAACGATGTAATCCTCGTGGAACAAGGGGTTCCAAATTCTTACTCGCAATATTTTAGAGAAAATGGCTTGGAAGGTAATTCACCAAGCGACATCTTTGGGTCTCTTGTTAGAAGCAAGTTCGCTAATTTTGTCCAACCAGATGACTTGGAGATTATAAGGGAGAATGCGAGAACGACCCTTTATAATGTAATTAAAAATAAATTCTTAAAAGACATTTCTGATAGAATTGTTAGCAGTCCTTATTTTAAGAAATTAGATAATGCTGCCCACGGCATTGAATTAATTGACTTATCACCTCAAACAGATAATCCAGAGTGTGATGTTCACCTGCTAAAAGTCAAGACACTTATAAAAGACATTGAGGGAGAGTTCGACCAAAACTTTTGCTTGGATTACGATTCCTTAAATGACACCAATGGCGACCAGAAGAATCCAATGGAAGCAGTTATTATGGAAGGCTGTGTTAGATTGACTTCAAGGCACTATCTTGTCGAGATGCTTTTAAAGAGTATTTTCACGATGTCTGCTTTCGACTCCACAAGAGACTTTGATAAAATAAAGTTTTCCTTTATAAAAGATATGGTAAAACTTGCGATGCTTGAATACAGTGCTCAATATTATGATGACTTCTTAATTGAGGCACACGAGATTGTAGGTGCTGAAACAAAAGAAGAGTCATTTATGGAGATTTTGAAGCAGGAATATGAAGTTATAATAGAGCCTCTTCAGATAGCACTGTTATTGCCAAGGTCCAGACCTTCGATTATGAGGGAGATGTTGCAAGAGATAATTGACAACACAAACGACAACCTCGCTGCTTCAAGCAACACGAGTGAGGTCGGCACTTCGAGAGATTTAATAAAAGAAAGAATAATAAAGATTCAGTTTGAAAAGGAATCGTTAAAAGAAAATGATAGATTCTTTTATGACAGACACAGGTCTCCCGATTCAAATATTATTCCTCAACCACCGAAAAAGCAGTTTGAAATTTATGCAAATAGTTTGATAAGCAGCGGAGTTGCTACGAAGGAAGAAATAGAAAAAGCTACAACGATAATAGACTCTATTTCTCTGATAGAAGAGGCATTTGCAGAAGTTGGCTATTCAAGAATGGATAACTATAGTAAAGAAAAGGGATTCTTTCTCGGACTAAACAAGGAGCAACTTACTGGAATTAACTCTGAATCAAATAATCCTCGATTCGTGATTCCAATATCAGAAGTTGAGAGTAGATATGAAAAGTTAGTAAAGAACAGGTCAGAGGAATTAACTTTCCAAAGTCAAGAACAATTTGCGGAACTTACTTTCGATGATTTTTTCGATGCTACTGAAATAAAAGTCTTGTTTGATTTCTTCTTTCCTATCGAAAACTATAAAGCTACATTCACTATTCACGAGATTGTTTCTTTATCAACTAATGCTGACATAAGAAATTCTTTTACAATAACAAGAGACCAGTTGAACTCTCTATTTTATACAATAACACCAGAGCAGGATGATTGGAAGAAGCAGAATCCAAACTTAAAAGAAACAAGCGCAGAAGACTTAACTTCAATTGTTGACCTTGAGTTCGGTGTCAAAGATACTCCTTGTGGAGAATTATCTTGGAACCTTGGTCTTAATCTTGGCTGGGGCAAAGCCTATAAGGGCTTCAACCTCGCTTTTGCCGCAAAAGCAGCAAAAGATGCAGCACTTCAAGCATTTAAGGATTACGTTGAGCAAAACGACCCTAACATCAAACTTGCAAGACAGTTAGCGTTCTTATCGAAACTTGCTTGTGTTAACATTCCAACAACAGTTTACTCTGCACCGCTATCATTTGTTCCTGGGCTCTTTCCAACCCCTCTAACGAATCTCTATAACGGCTTGGGTCTTGGCTCTTATGACAAGAATAGAACAAAGACAGATGAAGAGCTTGAAGAACTGGGGCTCGAACAAAGAGACCCTTGCACTGGCGAGCTTATCGAACCACTGGAAAGAAGGCGGAGAACTGGAATTCAGGATTTTCTAACAACCGAAGCTCAAGCAGCAGCAGAGAGAAATCCTCAACGGGGGAGAACTGAAGAGCTTGTTTCAGATTTAACAGAGGAGTTGGAACTTGAAAGGTTAAGACTGGAAAGTGCAAAGAACATGCGATTTGCACTTCAAGAAGATATAAACAACTACACAAGTTATGGTAGAAGAAAATTCGATGAATTCAATGAAAGACCTTTTCCTCAAGAGCTTTTAACAGAGAATAGACCTAAAGAGTTCTTAAGCCCCCTTGAACGATGGACAAGGTTAGACGAGGATGAAAGAAAGGCAAGAATAGAAATAAACAGGCTTGAAGCTGAACTAATGCAACTTACAAGATAAAAATGTTTAGAATCTCTATTTAGAGTTAGGAGAAATAACGTGGCTTACGGCTTATCACCAAAATTACCATTATTGAAAGACCCAGCAGATGGCTATGCTCTCAATAAAACATATAGAGAGATGGTAGCACAGAATCTCAAAATGGTTGTTCTCACTGCACCAGGTGAAAGAATGATGGAGCCAAACTTCGGCGTCGGATTACGAAATTACTTATTTAAAAACAACACACAGCAAACCTATCACGAAATTGAATCAAAGATTCGAGAGCAAGTATCCTTCTATCTTCCTTTTGTTACAATAATAGAGGTTAAAATAGAAGATTATTTAAAAGAAATAGGAATAACCAGCAACGGTGTTAAGATAAGTCTTCAATATAACATCGACCCGATTAGCGTTATAGACTCTTTAGAAATAAAAGCCTCGGCAAACTAATTATTTTACCGAAGAGGAATTATAAATGAGCAAGACCAGAACAGTTTCGATAAAATACACAAGTCGTGAATTTGATTCAATTAAACAAGACCTTGTAGACTACGCAAAAAGATACTACCCTGATTCATTTAGGGACTTCAACGAAGCAAGTTTCGGTGCTCTTATGATAGACACTGTTGCTTATATCGGCGACATCCTATCTTTTTATATTGACTATCAAGCAAATGAAACTTTTTTAGAAACAGCAGCAGAATACGAAAACATTTTAAAGCTTGGAAAGCAACTCGGATTCAAGTTTAGAGGAGCAGCATCATCTGTTGGCAATGCAGCTTTTTATGCCTTAGTTCCTGCTACGACTACTGGCGTCGGACCAGAACAGTCTTATATGCCAGTTTTGAAAAAAGGTTCTACATTTCGAGCAACAACTGGCGCATCATTCCTTTTAAATCAAGATGTCTTTTTTGGAAATCCAAGAAACGAGGCTCGTGTTGCAAGAGTAGACGAGACAACAGGAACGCCAACCTTTTATGCAATTAAAGCTTATGGAGAGGTGGTCTCTGGCTCATTAAGCCAAGAGTTTGTTTCTGTCGGAGCTTTTAAGAAGTTCAATAAAGTAGAACTACAATCTCTCGACATTTCAGAGATTATTTCAGTTATAGACTCTGAAGGAAATGAGTTCTTTGAGGTCGACAATTTATCTCAAAATGTTATTTATAAATCTGTAACGAATAGAAGCAAGACAGTGGGGACGGAATCTTACGACGCCAACACTGGAGACCAAGCAGCGGAGATTTTAAAACCAGTAGTGGTTCCAAGAAGATTTATTGTTGACCGAGCGGCTAGAAAGACTACACTATCATTTGGCTCAAGTTCAGATGCGATTCTTCCTGAAGATATGATTTCAGAACCAAACACTGTTATTATGGAGACTCATGGAAAGAATTTTATTCAAGACAAATCATTTGACCCAACCCGACTTATTGCTAGTGATAAATTTGGAGTTGCACCCTCGAACACAACTTTAACTGTAGAGTTTAGAAGCAACACCATAACAAACGTTAATTGCAGGGTGGGACAACTGAACAAGTCAGTAGATTATAACGTCGAATTCGAAGACCTTCCGTCACTAAACGCAGCAACAGCAAATGATGTCGCAAACTCTATCGAAATTGATAACGAAGAGCCTATCGTAGGAGATGTTTCACTTCCAAATTCAGATGAACTTAAAGTAAGAATAAGAGACACGTTTGCAACTCAGAATAGAGCAGTTACTCAACAAGACTATGAGTCATTTGTTTATCAGATGCCACCAAAGTTTGGTTCTGTTAAACGATGCAGAATTTTAAGAGACAATGACTCATTAAGAAGAAACTTAAACCTTTACTTGATTTCTGAGAATAGAGATGGTACACTAACAGAGTCTAATTCCATTCTTAAAAAGAACGTTAAAACATGGCTACAGAAGAATAAGATGATTAGTGATACCATTGATATCCTTGATGCGAAGGTAGTTAACTTTTCAATTGAATTTGTAGCTGTTGGTCGAATGGACAAATCAAAGTTTGATGTTCTTGAATCAGCAAAGCTCAAACTACAACAAAGGTTCTCAAGACTTCCAGACATCGGTGAGCCTTTCTTTATAACTGATGTTTATAGTGAGCTTCGAAAAGTAGAAGGAATCCTCGATGTAACAGATGTAAAGATTGTTCAAAAGATTGGAACTACAAATCCGAACCGAGGTTATTCCAACATCCGTTTTGACCTGGATAGAGCAACCTCTGCCGACGGACGCTACATCGAGATGCCAAAGAACGTTCTTTATGAAATTAAATTCCCAGCGTTCGACATTACAGGAGCAATTGTCTAATGTCTATTAAAAAGTTTTACGCAACAAAAGATACAACTATTACAAACGCTTATAAGGAAGACTTGAAAACAAGGGCGACTGATGCTAATATGGGCTTATCAGATTCTCTTGAGACTTTCTTTATCTACGGTCAAAACCCTGACCCTGACGCAACTCCCGCACAGAAAAGAGAAGAATCAAGAATCCTTGTTTATCCAAATTTACAGGATATAGAGACTTATTACGGCGCATCCGCACCTTCCGATACAAAATTTGTCTTAAGACTTTTTAATGCAAAGCATCCATTTACATTGCCAAAGAATTTTACATTAAATGTTTATTCTATTAGTACTGCTTGGTCTGAAGGGCATGGATTAGACATGGAGTCTTATAAAGACGTGGGCGCAGCAAACTGGACCGAAAGAGAAGCTGGTGTTGTCTGGGTTGACGAGGGCGCAGTGGACACTGAAACTGCAACTGCCATAGGCTCGGTCTCTTTCGACTCTGGAGAAGAAGACTTCGAATTAGACATAACAACTTGGATGACAGACAACTGGAACATCCTTTCGGGCAAATCGTTCGTAATAACTTTCACTTCAACAGAGTCATCAGGCGAAATCAACTTCTACACAAAGAAATTCTTTTCTCGCTCGTCAGAATTCTTCTTCAAACGCCCAATTATCGAAGCAAGGTCTGCTAATGCTATCGGCGATGATAGAGGAAAATTCTATAAAGCATCACCAGCGCTTTCAGCAGGTGATAACCAACAGAGGCTTTACTTTTATAACACTGTAGCAGGTTCAAGAAAAAGTTTAGAACTTGGAGCAGACCGCCTTTATGTCAGATTCTATTCAGACTCCACTCACTCCACCGAGCTTTCACCAGACTTGTTCGAGGAAGCAACGGAGACAGAAGCAGGTTCGGGAATTTATGAAGCGACAATTACATTACCAAATGACTATTCATCTACAACAGTTTATGACAGATGGTTCATCTCAGTCGATGCAGGTGATACAGAAACAACTATTTTGAAAGAAGGTTCCATCAAAGTTCTTACAAGAGGCTTTGACACTGATTCAGGAGAATTAGACTACGTTGTAGACATTACAAATATGAAATCATCCTATTCAAGAGAGGAAACGGCAAAGTTCCGAGTTTACACTAGAGCAAAAGATTGGTGTCCCACTATTTATACCGTAGCAAGTAAAGAGCTAGAAAACAACATTGTAGAAAAGATTTATTATAAGATTGTTCGAATGGTTGATGACGAAACAGTCATTGATTATGGGATTGGAACAACACTTTTAAATAATGACCACACACTAGCTTCTTATGACGCTTTAGGCAGTTATTTTGATTTTGATATGTCGCTTCTAGAAAGTGGCTACATGTACGGAATTAAGTTAATGTTCTCTGTAAATGGCGAACTATTGGAACAACCAGAGACTTTCAAATTTAGGGTAGATTAATGAGCGTAAAAAATCTGTTTAACAAGCGATTAAACAATAAAGTCGTAACTAAAACACAAGCAGATAACCTCACTAACGACATCGAGTCATCAGAGTTGGTGAGCGATGTTGTAAAGTCAGAAAATACTCTTATCCCTCACGTCGACTTTTCAGACCCAAAGAACTTTTCTCGCTACGGCTCTGCTGAAAAATACTACGAAGATTCATTCGCAAGAGTCTACAAGACCTTTCCTTATGATGGTTCAACATCCGAGATTCAAAAATGGCAAAATGAATCATCCTATTTAGACAAATGGATATTCGATAATGCCTATCCTAAATCAACTGGCTATGTAAAATTAGGGACTAATCAATCTATTACGGCTAAAGGTGGTCCAAACAACCAACCTGGAATAGCAGAGGGCGATTCAGAAGAGCTTTCTAAACAGTTCCCTGTAAAGTCAGGTAATTCCAACATCTGGGACACTTCAATTTATAGAAACTCTAATCTCTATGTTGATGGTGCGTTAGGAAACACTGTTGAATTTTGGGCTAAACTTGAGACCACGTTCTCTGGCTCTTTTGTTGCATTCAATGTAGGAAACGAAGCACAGTCTATTATAATGTCTGCTAGGTACCGAACGACCGATGGTCTCTTGATTCTTGTCTATAAGGACGACACTGCTTCTGGTTTATCAACAACTACGAACATCGTTGATTTAGTTACCACAACTTGGAGCCACTTGGCATTCTCATTTATTAATGAAGGAGGTCAAGTAAAGGTTGAGGTTTATAAAAATGGAACAAGGGTTCACACTCAAACAACTGGAACAGCTATTGGCTCAGTCACACAGGTTGACTCAAAGTTAAACATAAATGGCACATCTACTGGAACTTTGTCTGCTGATGGGTTCTACGTTGACGACTTCCGCTTTTGGAAGCAAAGAAGAACAGAAGAACAAATAGGAAGACATTGGTTCACCCAAATCACAGGTGGAACAAACACTGACAACAATAAATATAGCGAAGAGAACAACAGTGTAGACCTCGGAATTTATTATAAATTTAATGAAGGCATCACTACAGATGACTCTATTGATACTACTGTTCTCGACTATTCAGGAAGAATTTCAAACGGAACAATCGCAAACTACTCTTCAGCAGTTAGAAACACAGGTTCGGCGATTGACGAATCAGGGTTAGTAGACACGAGTGATTATGAATTACCTGACCCAATTATCTATCCAACTCATCCGAGTTATGTCTCGGTATTAGAAGAATATAAACTTTTAGGTCAAACACACGATTACACAAACAATGCTTCTATCTATCACACGATGCCAGCTTGGATTCTTGAAGAAGATGATGTCAATGGGCAGAACATTAAAGAATTGACACAGGTGATTAGTAGTCATTTCGATGACACTCATCTTCGGATAAGTGAATTAGCTAATTTAAAAAACAACGAATACTATTCTTTAGAAGAAGAATCAGATAAGCCATTCTTTTTTGTTAATAGAGCTTTGGAATCTACTGGTCTTATAGTTCCTGATTTGTTTGTAGAAGCCACAGCTTTTGAGGAGATTCTCTCAAGAGGTGAGCAAGAGTTTTTCGACGAAAAGATTCAAGACATCAAAAACGTTATTTACCAGAACATCTACAATAACGTTTCTTATATCTATAAGTCAAAGGGTGCTGAAAAGGCATTTAGAAATCTTATCCGTTGTTTCGGCGTCGATGACGAATTAATTAAGATTAATCTTTATTCTGACAACTCTGATTACACACTGGAAGACACAAGAAGAACAACAGCCATTAAGAAAAACGTTGTAGATTTCAACGACCCAGATAGGAATGATGCACTTGTCTATTCAAACGAAGTGGCAGCAAGAGCAGAAACGTCTTCTTTCATTCCAGGCGTTCCATCTGCAAAAAGCAACCTCATATCTTTTACTTTTGAAGCCGAGGCAATCTTTCCAAAAAGATTATCATTGGACCATCCGAACTATGTTTCACCAACCGCACTTGAAAAGCAGATTGCGATTCTCGGTGAAGCAGATTCTACAGCATCTGGCGATGCAATCTATCAGGCAAGCATAAATCCAATCTTTAGCATTTATGCAAAGAAGGACACTACGTTATCTGAAAACATAAAGTTTGCTCTATCATCCACCCTTCTGGGCGCTGATATAGAAACGGACGCAACCTATAAAGAAACCTACGATAATTCAAAATGGAACTTTGCAGTAAGGCTTTCGCCAATAAAAGAAATTGGAGACACAGTTCTTGGAGGCGCAACTTCTGACTATAACCTTGAGTTCTACGGCGTTAAAATGCTTGCAGACGAGGTTGAAGAGGAATTCACAAAAACCACAGTTATAACTTCTTCCAACGCCAGGGCAGCTATGGAGTTGGCAAAGTTTGTTTCAGTGGGTGCATTAAAGACGGATGCTGACCCTACTAATGCTACAACGGTTAGAGACACTGACATAAAGGTTTCTTCAGTTAGATTTTGGTATGATTACTTATCAGATGCAGAAATCAAGGGACACGCTTCAGACGCAAGCAACTTTGGTAGACTAAATCCAAACGCTGATGCCTATGCTTTTGTCACAAGCTTATCAAGTGGTCTTACAACAGACATTAGAGTTCCAAGAAAAGATACTCTTGCGCTCTTTTGGGATTTCTCGAATGTAACAGTAGCGGACAGTTCAGGTGAGTTTATCGTAGAAGACTTGTCAGACAGAATAACAGACGGTCGCTACGGCTGGTTTACTGACCTATTAGATAAACAAGTAACTGGTAGAGGTAGAAGGTTCTTGGCAGACGACACGCAGGTCGTAAACAAAGAATTCCTTTATTCTGCGAAACATAGAACACCAGAGGTTTTAAACTCAGAAGACCTTATTGAGATTAGAACTCAAGACGACGATAAATTCACAAGAGAGTCCAGACCGATTACTCATTTCTTTGCTGCTGAAAAGAGCATGTATCAGGTTATTGATGATGACATCATTAATCTATTCGCTTCTATCGTAGAATTCAATGACTTGATTGGTCAGCCAGTTAACAGATACCGAATGAATTATAAGGCATTAGAGAAGTTTAGACAACTCTATTTCCAAAAGGTTCAAAATGTTCCAAGCCTTGAGAAATATGTTCACTTCTATAAGTGGCTTGACTCTTCAATTGGAATGATGATTGAACAGCTTATTCCTATTTCGAGCAACTTTTCCTCAACTCTCAGAACGATGGTCGAGAATCACACTTTAGAGAGAAATAAATATTGGACAAAGTTTCCAACTCTTGAAATGAAGCAGGATATCCCAGAGGGTCAATTAAGAGGCATTAGAGAAATGCTTTATGATTGGGAGTCAGGTTCCGCACCAATAACAAAGGTTGCAGAGTTCGACGGCACGACGGACTTTATCAATGTTCCTGACGCTGATAATTTATCCTTCGGAGACGGAGCAACAGACTCTTCATTCTCTATCGCAGCTTGGGTTTATATTCCAACAACAGTGAGTTCACCAGGAACTATCGTTTCTAAATATAACAGTTTTGCTGCAAACAGCGAATACTATCTCCAGCACGACCCGTTCAACCAGTTGACCTTGGTCCTTATTGACACTTCAGCAGCAGTCTCTATTTCAGCTTTTAAAACTGGCGCATTTACGCTCGGTAAATGGCAGCACCTTGTTGTAACATTTGACTCTACAGAAGTAGACCCAGAGGATGGCATCGAAATGTACATCGATGGTGTCTTGCAAACTCTTGATAATAGAATCGGAAACGTTGCTTATGTGGCAATGGAGAATGGAACAGCACCAGTAAGAATTGGAACGCTTGCTACGACTACTGACCCTTTTGAGGGCAAGATGTCTAACCTGTCGTTCTTCAACAGAGATTTGACGCAAACAGAGATAACTGACCTTTATAACGGCGGAATAGTTCTTGACCTAACAGAACACTCTGCCTATAATGATGTTATTTCTTGGTGGAAGCTTGGAGAAGGCGATTCAGCAGGAACAGATAAGGTTGTTGACCAGAAGGGTTCAAATAACGGAACTCTAAACGGTGATACTGCTATTGTAAGAGACCTTTCACTGCCTTCAGGCGATGCTTGTCTGTGGAATGAGGAAAGAGTAGAAAGAACAGACCCAGGAGTTACTTCAGGTGTTTCCACGGTCGATGATGACAGAGAGACGATTAGAAGTGTTGCTGTTAGAGATATTAAAGGTCAAACAAAAGTAGTCAAAATAGGGAGCACCTTCATAGAACAAGCTTCACCAATCTTATATGACCACACAACAACCACATCTTATGAGGGCAGCACTTATGCTGTTAGAAGATTGTCAAAACCTTATAGGTTTGGAGTTGATAAAACTTTAACTCTTCGAGGCGGAGCAAACTACGCAGAGATAACAAAAGACCCTAATGAATTTATTAGAGCGTCTACACCTATAACAACTGGAACTTCAGGAATTCAATTAAACGGTGTTGAACCTAACCCAGAAACTTGTTATGATGAGGGTGATAAAGAAAAATTTAGAAGAGCACACAAGATTACGCTCACGAACTCTGTAGCGAGCACACAAGAGAGTTTAAAGGGCTCACAGGGCATGTTTCCACGCTATGGTGAGACACCAACTGACGGCGCTGCTGAGCTAACAAACATCCATAACGACTCTTATGGCGACGATGCAGAGATTCCTATTCAAGGTCCGTTTACCAATCAATGGGTAGGTGGCAATCAGCATCGCCATGTTTATCTTGCAACACCAGCCGCCGACAGACCAGAGCTTTATTTGAATGTCTCGGATACTCTTCGTCATCCACACGAAGTAGACCCAAATAATCCTTCTGCTCGATACACGAGAGATGAGTTGGCAAAGAGACCATTGAATATCGAGAACATTAAGTTCGAAGAAGGTGAACCTGGACCTCTTGGAAATTATTCAAGAGTTTATCAAGTTGTTCAAACATCAGGAAGAACTCAAAATAATAGATTCTTAGTTAGAAACCCAGACTACTCGATTGTTAAGCAAGCTTCTTCTGCGATTACAGATGCATTTGATTTCACTCTTCCAAACAGGGATGAAAATGCTGACGCAACGACCTTCGGAAGAACAGAACACGTTTTTGTAGAAAGATTCTCTGCACCTGGCGACCCTCTTACAATTTCAAGAGGTCAGATGGATGCAGAAGCAGAAGAATTCAGTTCCTATAACTCATTGAACTTTAGAAACCTTACTGTAAGAACTCATTTGAACTTCTGGCAGACACAACACAGTGCAGTTCAAAGTGGTTCACAAGGCTACAGATTGATGGAAGGTTTCAATACTGGCTTAGACGGCGTTGCTGCTTATCAGAAGAACAATAGAAACCCTTCGGTAAGAATGAGTTTAAAAATTCAGGATGACCCTTCGAATCACTCTGGTTCTTATGGTTGCGTAGTAAATTACGACAACTTCTTTATTGGTCACCAAATTCCAAGGTCTGACTTTCAATACGCTTGGGTTACATCCTCTGCGTTGCCAGATTCCTCAGTTATTGACTGTGATAACTTAGCAACAATTTACCCAAGACTTGGCGGCTATGTTTCTGGTTATTCAAACGCATCGATAGACATTACGTTTGTTTCTCAAAGTTATAACCCTTCAATTACAAAGACTTTATCAATTGAGAATGGTCTTGTCGAACCATCTGGAAGTTATGTCTTGAATGACCTTCTATTAGATAGCAATGGACCTTATCAAGGAGCAAGCTGGAAGTTGTTTCGTGGCGAAGACAGACCGTTGGTTATAGAACAGAGAAGACAAAACACTATTTCAGTTATTAGTCGCTCTGATGAAAACACTTTTGAAAACTACGTCGAACCTGTTGTTACTTGGAACCTTCCAACGATAGGTTCCATCGGAGAGCTTGCAGGAGGCTATCCACCAAGAATAGTTCCTATCGACTACAAAGCATCTTATTCAAATAATTTAGAGTTCTTTGCGAATCCAAACTTAAGAAAAAGAGTCTCGGTAGTTAAAGACCCTGTTCAATTCTATGACCAGGTGATGGCAGAGTTGCGTAATGTAGATTCAAACTTGGGCTACAAAGATTTTGTTTACAGTGAAATTATTTATCCAAAGCATAGAAACGTTGGCTTGACGAAAATTCGTGAGCGAGCAAAACTGGACGATTATAACGTCTTTTGGAAAGATAAGTTCCTTGATAGAATTAGAAAAGATTTAGAACCGAACAAGCTTGGCTGGGCGACAATCGAAGAGAAGAAAAATTTCTTAAAACAAAAGAACTCAAACTTCTCAATGGATAACTTTTATTACTCACAAACCTTCGACGGAGTTGAGACAGTCTATAACGTTATTGGCGACCTATCTTATGTTGGAGAGCAAAGATATTATGACTGGATAAAGGATAGAAAGTATTCAACATTGCCTTCGACTGCACTCACACCAGAGACATCGGGACTTGAAGGTCTTAAGGCTGATTCACCTTTGAAAGAAATAGAAGTAAGATATAGTCCAGATATCATTTTAGAGACAGAGGTTGCACCAACCCCAGCAGCACAGCTTTATTACAACCCACTTAATAGTGGTCATAGAGAGTCAGGATGGATTAGTAGAACACCAGAATTGTCAGACGACACACCTGCTTATAATGATTATGATTCTTATAACTTGGAGCTTCGCTCAATAGGTCAAAACTACGGAATCTTGTCAGAGTTCAGAATTTCACAACACATGGACAAGTATGTGAAAGAGCAAGGCGGAGACTTTAGGGCAAAGAACTATAATTTCTTATCTCTTGACGGCGCATCTTACGACGCTAACAGGCACGAAGGAAAGACCCACACTCAATTTAGTGGAAAGGTTGTTGAGACAAAGAACACCACGATTTACTCTCTAAGTGGGTTTGAGAAAGAAAAAGTAAAGATAACTTCTTATCCAAAGTCGTTTAATGACCAGACGACAAAGGTGATAAACAATGGCGTAAAAGCTTATTCAGAGTTCAATCCAATAAAAGCTTCAGAAACGTTTACTTTAGAAAACAGCATTCTGACAGGAAGAAAAATAGGACCAACCTATGCAAACGGTCGAACACCTGTCAGTCCATATATGTCTGGCAACAACGCTGCGGCTAAATTTAATTTAAGCTCTACATCAGATGATTTCTTGTCAGTAAGATTGAACAAGACTTCACAGGTTAACGACAGTCAGTTTCTTAGATTGGATGAAAAGGCTTTCACATTCTCCGTTTGGGCACAGCCAGATTCTTCATTACAGAGCAGCAGGGATAATTCAGCTATTGCGACCCTTGGAGACGACTCTCTAGAAATCGGCGGCAATTACGAGAGTATCATTTTGATGTCAAGATTCAAGCATCCGAACGGTGTAAAGCCAGAAGTTCATAGTTCAAACCAACTTGGCTTGACGATTGTTTTTTCAAACTCTAAAGATGTGGTCAATGGAGAGTTCAATAAGATTTCGACTACAAGTTCGGTCTATTGCTTTTTCAATGCCGACGGAACACCAGCATTTTTGAACCCAGATGAGTTCAACCACATAGCATTTCAGTTTGTTCCGTTCTTGAATGCAACAAGACCAATGATGATAAAGATGTGGTTAAATGGCGAAGAAGTTTATGGTGTTCATGCAAAAGCGGTTGACACAACTCAAGCAGAAGACATTTACGGCTACTCGCCTTGCCCAGTAGGTGGGTTTCCAACTTCAGACTACCCTTGGGGTCAAAACCTTGACGCTGACTTGAAACTTGATGCTCGTGTCATTAGAAATTATGCTTTAGGCTGCGGTAGTTTCTCGCACTCTCTTGGGAATAAATTAGAGGCAAATGAAAGAATGTCATTTAGCGGTCTGCTCGACGAACACTCTTTATGGACAGGCATTTTATCAGAAGCAAGTTTGGATAGGCTTTATAATAATGGAGTTCCAGGGAATATTTTAGAGGATAAAGAAAACTCCGATATCACTGGAGGCTACGCCACACTACCTGTAGCACCAACGCCAACAGAATGGGATATTAATTATTCTACAAATGGAATTACCATAGACGATTCAGAAGCTCCAGTAACAAACCCAAACCTACGTTTTGAGTATGATGAGGCTGAGACCCAAGCAAACTTCGACCTTCCTGTTTGGCATCGAATAGGTGTTCCTTATGTAGAGATAGTCGAAACCTGCGACGGATGGGATGATGAGTTCTTCAACTCTTACGTTCACACTGACAATGTTAAGTTCTTAGAAAAGGTTGTCGATGACCACGAATCACTTGGTGGAAAGCCTCGGTTAAGAGTAAACTTAAAAGTCAGTGCTATAAAGAAGCTTCTTCCTTATGAAGGATTTTATCCACAAGACAGGACGGTCCAAATAGCGAAGTTGTTTTCAGACAAGATTAGTGGTATTTCAGAAGGGACCAACAATGCTTTCTTTAAAGAGCAGCAGGTTCAGACTGCACTGCAACACTTTTTTGCACCAGGAATTCTTTATAATTCTATAAAGGCTGGTTTATCTGTAGACTGGGCTTCGTTTACTGATAAAACAGGTCTTGAGCAGAACTTTGTCGACGATAGTAGGACTATAGTTGGTGATTCAACTTCAACACCATTTGCGACCTATGCACCAAACTGGTATGCGACAAGAACTGACAGGAACAGTGTCAAAGAAGCACTTGGTCCAGATAAAGATATTTTCGAAGATTCAAAATTGGTTGAAAGCCAGCCTTCTTTTAAACAAGGGCTTCAGGGCAATGGGTTTATTATCCTGCAAGAACCAGACACGAGACTTCCGTTTGAAGCACTTCTTAACCCAAGAGACTATTTGTCAAGAACTTCTCGTGAGTTAAATCTTGAAGGCACTATTTTTCATCATAGTGATTTGGAGATTTTTGACTGGAATGCCGAGGGCAATTTCCTGATTATTAATCACGTAGAAGAAGACTCAAGCGGAAATCCAGAATTAAGAACAACTAAAATTTCAATTGGCGACCCGAATGTTCCAGTTAACGAGGGAATCGACTGGGATGTCAAGGTTGACTTTAGAAGAACCCCAGAGGGACTTTCAATTGCGAGAAGAAACTCTACAACAGGTGAGATTGAGAGAACTTCTGCGAATCAGTTTAGTACCAGTCAGTCTGAGATTACTTCAGCTAAATTAAATGAAGAAATTGCAGTAAAGCTTTGTAGAGAAATTAATAAGAACCAGAGCTTGTCACTAGTTGCAATCCCAGGAGACACACCAAATTACAAAACAGGAGAGAGGCTGCTTATTGCATCTGACTCTACGACAGAGGATGGACTTAGAAGACAATATGGAACTTCAGATGATAAAATAGCACAGGATTTCCCAGGAATTTATCCTCAATATCTTGAAGGAGCTAATTTAGGAATTCAAACCAACGGAAGTTGGAAGATTAGACTATTCTATGTAGGACCATTTAAATCAAATTTCGACTTAGAGTCATTGACGCCATCACTTGGAATCTCACCAGCAGAGGCACTTCAGAATCGAACGGAAGAGACAGCAAAAGAGATTGCAATAGGAGACTTCACTGGCGGTTCGGAGATTTTCAAGAACTCTGGAAAGACTTATGGAGAACTGACTACAGTTCAATCTACAAGAGTTATGGGCGTCTTGAATTCAACCTCATCACCATTCGACGGCGACACTATGATAGGCTGGGCAAATTATTCAATTGATTCAGAGCTTGGTATCAAGATTTTAAACAGTCAAGGGAACATGGACTTTTCCTCTATCTCTAGTTCAAACACAGGCTCTGGATTCTTAAACGCTACGCTTTTTGGAACGACAACAGAACTTAGACAGGGAGAGCAAGGTCAGGTTGTTCAGTCTGATAAAGCAACAACACAGGGACCAATAGCTTTTTATAATCCATTCGAGATTGAGAATAGCTTGGTGGAAAAGAAGCCATTTAAATTCTATTTAATGACTCCTGAATACTACACACTTGACAACATTAAATCTGCTGAAAATGATTTAAGTCAATTTTCTTACCCATCCTTTGAATGGTCAGACACTAGCAATAATGACATCAGATATGAACTGGCGATAAACAACTTCCTAGCTGAAGTTCCTCGCTTCTTCTTGAAGAGCGAAGGACTCACTTCAATTGCTTCAAAGCCAGAGAAAGAGTTTAAGTCGATGTCTGCTGGAAAGACTTATTATATGGATGTAAGCGTTCAAAAGACAGACGGATTCGAGATTGCATTGTCTCCAACTTCTTCCGAGGGTAGATATTTTGGACCTTCATTTAAGTGGAAAAAGGCATCTAACTATGAAGAATCACAAGACTTTGTAGCGGGACCAGCACAGGCACCCTATGTTCCACCTTATCTTCACGGAAAGTCAACGACCAGGATGTCTTTTATCCCAAATGAGAGCAGAGTGCATACTTTGGAAGAGATTCTTTCTGGCTTGTCGATGGAAGACATCACGGAGGAACAATTTAATTATTTCGAAACCCAGGCAGCAGGTTCTTATTTTGAGGATACCCCAGCTTGGAAGTCAAGAATGACTGTTAGGTCGTCGTTTAACCTCACAGGTAAGGCGAGAGTGAAGAAATCAAACTTTGACACTTCCGTTAGTGTAGCAAACCCTCTCTCTGAAAATCAGTCTCAAGCAGTTGTAACTTCTGCTGTAGAGTCAGAAGGTTCAGCTTACGACACTTGGGTCATTTCACCGAAGTTTGAATGCCCAGTTCTTAACTTTAATGATGCCTCTGGAACAAATAGTGTAGAGAGGTCGGCTAGACAAGACGCTGGCGTCTACAAAATAAAAGAAGAACTTTCTTTGAAATACGAAAAACAGAATAGCTCTGTTGTTTCAATTGACTATAAGGTCTCAAATGATGAGTCGAGCGTCACTGGAACAGGAAAGGTTTCTTACGAAAGTGGCACTGGAATCTGGGCTGGCTATGGTTCAGTTCCGAGTCAATCAGAAGGAATCTTTGTTTCGATAGAGGAAAGTTTCACGAAAACAGAGACTTCTGACATTACGACTGGCTCACTGATTGATGTTTGTGGATTTACAGCAACTCAAGAAAAGATTGGCGACATCGCAGACTCCAGAGAAATTTCAGAAGCAATTGTAATGATTCCGTTCCTCGATAGGGGAGACGCACCACTCTCTCAATATATAAGAGAAGGTTCAAGGTGGAATAATAGAGTGAGAAGCATCGACGTCAACACAGAATCATTGCCCTCAAGCAACGGAAGAACAATAGCCTCTGCACGCATCGACCCCACTGCACCTATTAGAGAAACAGAAGGGCAACAAGTGAGGACGACAAAGGTTGACGGAAGAAATTTTATTTCAATAACTAAGGAGAACTTTTTAGCTCAAAAGAATAACATTGAAAATGGTCTACCAGCAGTCACATTGACGGAAAGGGCAGACTTAGATGAGCCAATTCAAGAAACATCAATCTCAAAAATGATTAAGATGATGAAGAAATATAACCTTCCACCTCGTTACGACTTCATTACCTATCCGATGACAGCAGGAGAAAATCCTTTTGTAATGTATTTCTTTGAGTTTACACAAACCCTTGGAAAACAAGACCTTGCGGATATCTGGCAAGGAATAAAACCAGAAATAGCAAGAAAGGCTGTAAGAGAGGATTCAAGGGAGTCTACCAGCAACGGAATACACGACTTGGGACCAAGCGAGTTCTTTGAAGGAAATGAAATTCCATCAGACATTCGCTGGATGGTTTTCAAAGTGAAGAGAAAGGCAAGTGCTGACTATTTCGAAATGGCAAAAGATTCCAGAGAAGACTCAAGATTTAAGTTTGACTTTAAGGTTGGAAAAAAGAAACCAGAATATAGTTATAATTATCCTTATGACTTCTTTAGCTTAATTGAGATGGCGAAGATTGAGTCAGGGATTGAAATAGAGACTGACCCAGGGGACTTGGCGAAGATTCGTAATAGGGACCAGGAATAAAAGAGATGGCTTTTAAAAATAAAAAAGAAGAAGTTCTAGAAATTGAACTGACAGCATTCGGCAAACACTTGTTATCGAAGGGTAAGTTCAAGCCAGTCTATTATTCGTTTTTTGACGATGACGTTATCTATGATTGGAAATATTCTGGCGATTCTCAAGAAGAGCAGAATTATGCAGAGACTAGAATTTTAGAAGAAACTCCAGCAAATGAGGTTCAAGTTTCATTTTCATCTGCTGAAAAGAGAGTCAACGAACAAGTTGAATTAGTCCGAACTGGAAACAAAGAATTAAAAGAAGCTTTTCAAGCAACCCCAGAAAGGCATTATTCTCTTTCAGCCCCTCTTGGCAAGTCTTCGGTTTTAAACGATTATTTTCCAGCTTGGCAGATAAAACTCTACGGTTCAGAAATAGCGTCTGATTCAACAGTAGACCAAGGCGACCAGCCTACTTTGCAGATTCCACAAATCAATGTCGATAAGGTAATGTATAAGACGACTATAGGTGAATCTCTCTTGTCAAAAGGAAGTTCAGACTTTACACAAGGCTCAGATGGCAGTCTCGACGAGGTTGAACCAACAGTTCTTGATTTCTATGAAGATAACCAGGAATTTGTAAGGGAAAGTGGTTTAGATGTAGTGGTAAAAGTAGAGCCACAATACTTTGTCTTAGAGGTCGACGAAGCAAACACGGAACCCCTTACCGAGAACTTTGACGTAGAGGTTTTCATTGTTGAAGATGAGGTCATCGACGGAAATAATGTAGAGACGTTAATTCCCTTGAACTTTATAAAAAAGCATGATAACATAAGAGACGGCATTCTTGTCGACGACGTTGGAGATGAATTAAACGTCGAAGACATCGACGAAACCTATGTAGAATATTACTTCGACATCTTTAGAGATAAAGAGATTGAAAAAGATTTGCTGTGTGAGTTAGGTTATAGAACAGACTTCAGCAAGAGAGGTTATCTCAAAGTTGAATGTCCTGAAGCGAAAGACACTGTTGTCGGAGAGGTTGATATCTACGAGACAAATGTTGAAGACCCGTTTGGAGATGATTGCTAATGGCTATTAAACAAGAAGACTTATTAGGAATGCTTGTCCCAAGTGTTGACATAACAAGAATAACAATAGAGACGAGCAGACCATCTGGTCTTTCAGTAACAGTGAATCTGTCTGCTTATGACGTTATAGAAAAGGATAAAATCAGCCGTTGGTTCGCTCAAGAGGACTTTGCAAGGTTTATAAAAGTAGCTCTTTTCCAAGCATCTTCAAAAACAGCGAGAGCTATTGTGAACCCAGCAATGACTCTGACCACAGCGCAAAACATTATCGACTTTACAGAAAGGGAAGATATCAAGGTTGTAACTTATTCAATGAATGAGGTCTTGCCAAGTGAAGAGGACTACTTTGATAATTCAGTAAGAACAATTCAGAGCGATGGAACTTCATTTCACGAGTTTGTTTTCTCTGAAACATTTAAATTAAATGAAGAGCCAGAAGAACTTAACTATGCAGCCTTTGCATACATTGACATTCAGGAGATGGAAGACTTTTTTAATGTAGAGCTTATGTCAATGCTTCAACAAGAAGAATCTGCTAGACAAAACGGCAAGGTCTCTTATGAAGAGGTAATAAAGAACGGAGAAACGGTTTCAACTTCAATTGTTTATCTAACAAAAGAAGGCGAAGTTTGGAACGGACCAAAGCATCCAAGGGATGGGCAATGGTTTGCAGGGACACGAAAAGCAGGAAACGACCTTATCGAAAATGGAAGCTTTCCAGAACCTCTGACAACAAAGAGAGTTCCTAACGCAAAGATTCAGGATTTTAGAATACTTGAGAGAGCGAACAGGTTAGAAATTGACGAAACTTTATTTCACAATGCTTTATCGGAAGTTGCAATAGCGGACCAGTCAAACATTGAAACACTAAGACAGACTTTCTATTCTGACGTTTGGTTGACAAGGGGCTTGCCTGGCGAAGCAAGGTTTATGTTTGCGATTGATATGGCAACTATGATTCGAAAACTTGGACACTATGGCAAGATACTAGACAAAATGGATTCTGCATCACAACAACGACTCTTATCTTATTCTAAAATAAGAACAATGAAGCTTTTGAGAAAGCGTGTTCGCAATGTCGAAACTTTAAATTCTTTAGGAACACCCTACGGAGGCAAAGCAGACTTTGAAAGAAATCAGGAAATAGAAGTTATTGCTTTTACTGGACAGATAGACGACAAGCTCGTCGAAGTTTCTGATGAAAAAGGTTCAATAAGAGAGTCAAACATTTCACTTGACACCAATAACACTGGCGTTCGATTCTTTACTGGAACTGATAAAAGCATTATAGACATAACAGACGGTCTTTATCAATACGGAATAGAGATTGATTTTATTGATGGAACAAGGCAGTTTCTACAGGATATTATTGACGAACTTTCAATAAGCAGGAACGACCTGTCTTCTATCCTTGCAAGGGTCGAAGCACCGACTATGAAGCAGGATTATCTTTATAATCCCAATCTTAACAGGTTCGAAGAAGACTTTGCATTCACGCCTATAGAGAGGCAAAACATCTCACGCTCTCTGATTTTATACAATAGAGTGTTATCTATTTTTGGAAAGACAACTTTTATTCCACTCTTGCGGCTCATCGCAGAGACACCATCTTTTATTAGATTTATGGTTGAGGTCTTTGACCTCTTGATTGCAAAACTTTCTACCACAATTGAAGTTTCAACAGACCAAAACTCAAAATCTAAAATTGGCTCTGGGTTAAAGTTTATTATAACTGACAAAAAGTTCTTTGCAAATGCGACATTTGATTCTAACATAGAAAAGGGCAATGGGTTGGATTTCTTGACCAATCCAGAAGATGCAGGTCAAATCGACGGCGAGATTTTAGAAATTTCTGAAGAGCAAAAGAACACTACTGGTCTTAAGATAGTCGATGCAGGAGAATGGGAAAAGAGATTGAATTTGGAGTTAGAAAAATTCTTCACTTCAAAAACACCAGAGGCTACTTTTCCAAAAAAGAATTCTAAATCGCTAGAACCAGATTCACCAGTTGACTTTTCTGGACCAAGTTCGGCTTTTATGACACCTACTATTATAAAGAAAAGCAGGATTACCATTCCAAGTGTTTTGGATGATAATGACCAGCAAAAGAAAAAGGAAGATAGGATGGTTCAGTTCAAGGACAATTCAGGCAATGCTCTTGATAATAACATCTTCTCTTCATTCGGAATTTCTTTTAACCCGCCATCAACCAGCACTCTGGAATCCGATACTAATGATGTTCGAATTGAAAACGTTGCTAGTTGTTTTGGAATTGACGAAAACAGGGAAACAGGCATCGACCCTGTTGAGGGCTGGGAGGAAGTTAATGGTCGAATCATCTCTTTAGGTCTTGATGAAAATTTGGAGGAAGAATACACAACTTCTACGGGAGCTTGCGAAGAAGGTGATTCTGTGGACAAGTCTGCACCAGCATCTAAACTCTACGACTTGATGCGAGAGACAATTATTAATGTAGGAATTCAGAAGTCATCCCCAGGAGGTCTATTATCTGAGTCTGACTTGAGAAGAGTTTATTCAAGCATCGACAACCTAAAGCCACCAACTAGAGAAAACCTTAAGTTCGCACCTCTACAGGTTCAGTCTTTGTTTCCAGAGTTTGAAAGCCAATCTTTGTCTAAAGGTTCTGAATTGACTGGACCAAAATTCAG
>JAAHTG010000303.1_pt1 | contig 45985 bp, 55 predicted proteins | sample 6116081 | NCBI WGS metagenome assembly JAAHTG01 (sample SAMN13939989, study PRJNA603662) | sponge metagenome | isolation source: marine sponge | host: Mycale hentscheli | place: New Zealand | collected 2005 | reverse complement strand
TTTTAATTTTCTTGGTTTTAGGGTCTTTAACATAAACCTTATACGCTTTACCTCCTGATGAGTCGCGCATTGGTTTATTTAATTTTTTAGTATTTTTCTTAGCTTTTTTCTTTTCTTCTAGTGATTCTTTTTTAACGTATAAATTATTATCTGAACTAAATGTATAGTCGTCTGCATTAAATCCTTTTAATTTTTTAGCTTTTTGATATTCTTCAGATGATAATTTTGATTGTCTAAGTAGTTTATGAACTTCATTTAATTCGATAGGAAAGTCTAATGGTACTTTTTTACCTTCAAACATACCGAAATGACCTAAATCAGTTTCAGTTAGTACTTCAAGATCATTATCGGTTACTTCTAATATACCACGTGTGTATAAAGCGCGGGCTTCAGCCCATAATTCGAAATATTTTTGTGATCCGGCACGGTACACATGCTCCGTAAGAGGCATGTTGTTATCCATGTGATATTTCAAACCTTCAGATAAGATTTCCTTTGGTGCTAAATTTTCGTTTAGCATTACTGGGTTTGTTTTGTCACATTTATTACATCCGCAATCGCACATATTATTTTATTTTAAGAAGCTTTAACAAATATAGCACTATCTTTAGTTTGAGAAGAGGCATAATTAAGTAGGTCTGAAATAATTTCATCTGGGTTAGATGAGCTATTTATACCATTTATTACTTCTAAAGCTAAATATTTTGATATTCTATAAGCTAAGTTTTGATTTAAGGTTTTCTTTGGATTATCATAATATAAATCAAAGTTTTCACTCTCTAATCCAGGAGTAGATTTCCAAAGTTTTTCAAATTTGGATTTAAATTTTGGATCTTCGTTTACAACTTCATCTTTTATTTCTTTGGGTGATGATAGTTCAATCCCATTATCATTTAAAGCTTTTTTAATAGTACCATACCCCACTTTACCACCTGCTGCTTTTTTACCTAAAATTTCTCCTTGGAATCCTCCTAAACCATTAAAATTTCTAAATTCCATAGAAGCATCATCAAATAAAACATAACCCTTAGCAGCATTAGGGCGTGGATCTATACCTTTAAATTCGTATGATTCTTTTGATTTTTCAGGTGCATTAAATAATTTTAAAGTAGCATCACTACCTGCTTTTTTTAATGAAACCCCAATAATTTTACCTTCAGCATACTTTTTTAAGAGTAATGAATTAATTTCTTCTAATGAGTTAGGCCAACTAATACCCATTTCGTCTGGAGATACCATCCAAATATCAGCAGGGCTCCATTTATTAATGTCACTAATACCTGCTTCTTTAAGATGAGGTTTAACTGCTTTTTCTAAATTCTTAACCCAATCTGATCCCCTATTTTGAATAAATGGACCATCATAAGCAGAAGCTAGGGCATTCGCTATACTAACACTTGAAGTTAACCAACCAGAGTTAGTTTTAAGCAATTCACTAGCACCTTCAAAATCAGTAACTTTTACTTTACTTTTAGCATCAGAAATTGATTCATCATTTACATCTTCGTTAGTTATGTCTCCTGAAAAAGAATATCTAATAGCATTAACTATAGCTTGGGCAGATTCTCCTTTAGCTGTTAAATCAGCTCCTCCTCTCATACCTCCACCTCCACCAAATTCAGCAGTTTTTTTAAGGTTTGAGGTAGTTATTTTGTTACCATCTTTATCTATTAAAGTAATTGCATTAGATATTTTAGTTTTACCTTTTAATTGGTTGATAACTTCATCTTTATTATCAACTATAAAAGTTGAACTATCATTTAATTCTAATTCTTCTCCGTTTTGAATTTTTTTAATTAAAATTTCAATTCTTGGAGTTTTAACACCTCCAGGGAGTGTAGCATCTTTGCTTAATTCAGATGGGGATAATGCGGTTTCTGATAATTTAAAATTTTCATCCAATACTTCACTTAATAACAATTCTAACAAAGCAATATCCTGCTCATTATTCATGTCAGGATACCCTTTATCAAATTTATAAGCGTATTGTTGAAAAAATTTATCGAATACGTCCATTATACTTCTACGTCTGTTTCTGTGTCAACTGTTACTTCATCACTACCAGCATCAACTGTTACATCAGTTGTATCACTAGCTGTTTCTTCTGGGAAGTTACCACCTGAACTTCCGGTATCAAACTCTGCTGCATCAACTGAGCCTTCAATGTTTGGAGCACCATACCTTAAGATACGAGCAATTGCGTTTTCAGCATTTTCTTGCTCGTTTAAGTTAAGTAAATAGTATTTTTTACCTTCAATCTCAGCGATAAATGTTCTAGGAGTGAAAACTAAATAGAAATTCTCGTTATTCTTAAGATTAATTCTGAATGTGGTTGGTTTAGGAGCAACCCAATCAATCGAGGCAACAAATAAGTCAAATTGTGGACCCAATAGAGATACTATTACGTCTTTTAATTCTGGGAACTTAGTTAATTCGTCATATTCGACTGCAGCTTGCTCTATGCTAACTCTATCTTTATAGACTGTTTTAACTAAGACCTTAATTTTATCTCTTAGTTCCTGTTTAGTCATTATTTAGACTTTAATTGTTTAGCTAATTTATTAGCAACTTCATTGAATGGTGAAGTATTAGGGCGAGCTAAATTTTGCTCTTTTTCCATTTGCATTTTAAGTAAATCGTATGCTCTACCAATTGCATCTGAGAGTTCATTATGGGCTCTATCTTCGTTACCCATAGCTGATAAGTCGTATGCTCTACCTAAATAATCATGAAGTAAATCATCACCTAAAACATTGTAAAAGTAACTATCGTTGTCTTGTAAGTGTTGTTCAAGTTCACTATCGTCCATATCTAAACCCATTTCCATAGTTTGGATAGCGCCTCTAATGTCGTTAACTGAACCTAAAGACCAAACACCTTCTTTAATATCAACTACATCTTCTTCGGCAGCAACATCTACCATAGCATCGATTTGAGGTTCTTTAATCTCAAAATCTAAGTAATGTTTAGCTGAAACTAGCATATCTTTGGACTTGATTATTTTAGATTGCCACCAATGTGGGAAATCAACTTCGCCTTGACCTTCAAACTCATCTACCATTTGGTATAGCTCCATAGCGTATTTTCCAATACGATATAGGTCAGCTTTTAGCATGTGTGGTTCGTTGTCTTGATGGCCTAAGTCTAGATCCTCTTCTAAACCTAAAGCACTTTCAGCACCTACTACTCCTGCTATATCAGCATCTTTATCTTTTTCAGTACCACCTTTTAAATCAAGATCTATTTCATCAACCATTGATTTTTCAATAGCAGCACCACGTTTTTTCTCGTAGTCCGAAAGTTTACCGTCTTTATTTAAGTCGGCTTTTTTAGGGTTTTGAAGAGCATCTTTTACTAACTCTTTGATTTTATCTTGATCCATTCCTTCTGATTTCTTTTTAGCTAAATTAGTAGCACGACCATACATTACTGCTTCCGCATCCTTACCATATTTCTGAACTAGCGCACGTTTGTTATCCTTCATTTTCATGATGATATCCTCGCGTTTAGCTAATTCAGATTTGGTAAGTTTACGTTCGTTCATGTCTTATTTAATTTAAGTCACCGCTTGCGATATATTCACCTAAAGCAGCTTCAGCTGAGATATCAGAACCTTCAATAGCGATTACGTGTTTCATAATCTCAATAGCTTGTTCTTTAGTTAGCATTACCTCATCTTGAACTAAAGGTGAGAATTGTAAATCGCGAGAGATTAAAGTAAATAGTTTTTCAGCTGGGATCATATCCATGTCTTCGTGTAATTTACCTTCTGCTAGGTATTTTTTTAAATCAAAGTTATCCATTTTATTTTGTTTTATTTTTTATCTTCAGCAACTGATGCTTTACGATATTCAGAAATCAATTTTTTGATTCCACCTAACGCTTTACGAGCACGTCCGTGTGCTGCTTTTGAAGTACCTGCGTGCTCCATAGTAAATGATTCGTATAATGCGTCTAATTGTTCTTTTAATTCTTGAGTGTTCATAGCTTTTATTATTTATAAATTATTACTTGATTTTATTCCACATTGGGAATACTACTGATTCGTTAAGGTTTTCTTTAACTTCTTCGTCTTTAGCTTCTTCTAAACCGATTTCAGCTTCTTCAGCTCTATCACCTACACTAAGATCCATGTCTAAATCAGCTTCAGATACGTTTCCAGCTACGTGAGCACGAGTAAAGTAAGTGATTGTATTACCGATTTGGTCTTGTAATTTATCATCACCTAATGCTTCAGCAGCTTCTTGAGCTTTCATAAGTAAAGCTTGTACTTCTTCTACGTCTTCACTCTCGCCTGGCATTGAAGCTTTTACATCGATGTCTACTTCTGATTCTTCATCGTCAACTTTAACGTCTAAATCTTTTTCGATATCAACATCAACGTTTTCGTTGTCTTCAACTTCAACGTCTTCAGCCTCTTTCATGTCTTCTTTCTCGTCGCGCATACCATCTAAGTAGCCTTCTTCTTCAGCATCTGTACGAGCGTTTTCACTCATAGCTGCTTTGATCATTTCTTTAAGTTCTGATTTTTTCATTTTATTTGATTTAATTTCTTTAACTTCGTCTTTACCTTCTTCCATGTAATCATCTGTTTCTTTTCTACGTTGCATGTAATCTGTTTCTTCGCCTTTAGCTCTACCCATTTCAGCTCTTGATTCGTCAGCTGATAGCATTTTAAAATTGCCCATACCATCAATGATAGCTACTAAACCACCTTTTTCGGAATTTCTAACTTCGTATCCTTCTTCTTTTGGGTTAATTCTAAAGCTACCACCCCAACCTTCACCAACGCCTAGATTAGACATTTTAATAATTCGTTCTGGTGTTTGAGATGTAAAATCTGTATCTAGTTCGAAGGACATATCGTCAGCATCCATTCTACCTACTGAATAAACCATAAAGTCACCTTCGTCAGCGCTTTCTTTGGTAAATTCTTCTGCTACAGTGTCAGCGATATCTACTACATCTTGAGGAGACATTGTCTCATCTAATTTATCTTCATTAATACCTTTTAATTTAGAAATTTCTGATGATACTTTCATATCTGAAAGAGATGCGATATATTCTTCCATTTCGGCACCATCTTCTGGGTCTACTCCTGCATCAAAAGCATAAACTTCATATTCAAAAGGTTCTAAGTCTTGGATAAGAGTTCTTAATACGGATTTAGTATCGGCTTCGTGTAATTTACCTTCTGCAAGGAATTTTGTTAAATCGAAATTATTCATTATAATGTTTGTTTAATAGCTATATGTGATAAATATGGTTATTTTTTGGACTGATACGTTCCTTTCTTGTATTTTGCGGATTTCGTATTTTTTACAAATTGTTTTCCTTTTTTACCTGCTGCTTTTTTCTTACGTGCAGTAGCTGCTCTTTCAGCTTTGGTTAAGGATTGTGCTTTTTTCTTTGGTAGACAACGAGAAGGATTTTTCTTGTTCTTCATAGTACCACAAGGGCCGGTAATATTACCAGCCGTATCTATTCGAACCCAGTTTTCTTTTTTAAACCAGTCGCGTAGTGATTCGTCTATGATTTCCTTTACTCTGTCGCGTGTCATCCTTTCATTTGACCTTTACATACTTTAACAGCGCGGCCTGAAAGATAAGCGGATGACTTTTCACCTGCTGCTTGTCTTTTTTTAATATATGCTTTACCTTTAGCACATAATTCTTCTTCGATTACACCTTCACCTAATTGTTTTAGTTCGTCTAAATCCTTAATAACATTCATTAAAATCTTATTCATGGTAGCAGTATCTAAACCTTTAGTTTTACCTTCTGGGTTATCGTCTGTTTTTAGGAATTGGGAGTAGCCTTCTTCTTCTTTAAGGACTTTTTGGATCATGTCCTTTACTTTCTCAAGTGCAGATTTAGCTGAGTCTTTAGCTTTATCTTGTGTTTTTTCGTCTTTATAGTAGATACCTGTGTTGTATTCTTCCATTTCACCTTTTCTTTTACCAAAAGTATCGTGAACTAGAGTATCTAGTTTTTTATGGAATTCAGTTTCTTCTTCTTTAGAAGCTTCTTCTAATGATTCATTAAGGCCCATTTGTGAAATAGTAGATTTTACAAAATTAGCGGCATCTTGAATAGAGTAATCAAATTCTTTAGCTATTGCTTTTAAAAATCTTTCTACTTTTTTCTGTTCAAGAGATAATTCCTCGTTTACATCAGTTTCTTCTAATGTTTTAGGCTTTTTAACCCAACTTTTCCATGTCTCGTATTTTGGAGAAAATGGAGTATAATCAAGTACTTGATGTAATTCTTGGGTTTGATCTTTAAGAGGCCAAATAGGCATAGCTTCTTCTTTATCCTCATCTACATAAAAAGTACCTCCAGGAAGTACAATAATATAGGCACCTTCGGCTCCCAAAAATGCTCCTGCATTTGCTTTATGTAAAACACCAGGTGCTTTAATACCAGTTCCAAATGATTCTGTGTATTTTATCTCTGCTGGTTCTGTTAAAATAAAATCAGGAGAGCGTCTTGGGTTTTCTTTTAAGGGTTTAGAAAAGAATTCTTGGATTTGTTTTAAGTCTTCCATTATGCTTTTTTATAATCAAGTTTATACAACTTACCTTGTTCTCTACGAGCAGCATCTCTAATAGCATCCTTTACTTCATCATCCGAGAGTGAAGCATCTAATTTAACTTCCATTTCAAATGGCTCATCTGGACCACCTTCATAAGGTTCAGCTGTTACGCCTTTTACTTTATATACTACCATCTCGTAATCAGAGATTTCTTCATTAATACCTAATTCAGCATGTAATACTTCCATGAATGGGTTAAAGTTATGAGCACCATACTCATCTTTAAGTATAGTAGCTACAGCTTTAGCAAAATCAGAATATCCTAAAGATTCATCAACTCCCGCTATCGCTTGATCTATTGCTTTTGCTGCTAGGTCTGCCTTTTCTTCGTACAGGTTTGCTTCCTTTAGATACTGGTTTTTGAACCATTTGCCCGTGTTGAATTGACTCATCTTTTTCTTTTTTAGGTTGTTTTATTTCTTCCTTAGGTTGTATAATTTCTTCCTTAGGTTGTATAATTTCTTTTTTTGGAGGATCTACTTGGGTTTGAACTACATCTTTAATATATGTTGTTCCTCCTCTTCGTATTTTATTTTGGCCTGGTTGAAATTTCATTGGTTATAAATATGATTATTTTTTGAGGGATTCGAGATACTCAACTGTTTCATCAATTGATTTTTGAGCTAATTCTTTATTTATACCACCTTTCCAATTTTCTACATCACCAGCTTCAGTAACAAATCCTTGATTTGAATTTGTTAACATTTCTTCTGCCCAAGATTTATAGTTTTCGATATGGTTATCTAGAGCATTATTTGTCATAGATTTTTTCCAATCATCCCATAAACCATTTAATTTTAATTCATGTTCAAAATCAACATGACAATTATAACAACGTCTATAGTTATCCCAAAAAAGTTTATCGTTGTTTTGGTTCATGATTTTTTTACAAGTAGGACAAAACATAGGCATAGACACCTCTTTTGCTTTATCTAATCGAGTAATATTTTGTTTTAAACCACCTTTAATAGTCCATTCACGACCATTTTCAGTCCAAATATCACCTTCTTTTCTTAACTCATTTACTTTAGTATAACCAATACCATCAACTGTTCGTTCACCTGCTTTACCTTTTAAAACATTACGTAAACGTTGAACATCTTTTTTTGCAAATTCTTTTTTTAGAATGTTGTCTTTCATAAACCTAATTTATCTAATTCTGCGTTAACTTGATTAGCTGAAGTGTATAAAATACCTATACCACCAGCATCTCTCCATTGTTGTATATTATCCTCTCTATCATCAATTAAAATATGATTAGGAGCAGCGTAGTTTTTCTTTAAATATGATCTGGATAGGGTTAGTTTAGTGTTTGGAGTTTTATCTCTTCTCCATAAACGTTTTCCTATCTTAGATAATTCACTTCGTGAAGGTGAAGATAATAATTCATGATCAAATTGAGATGCTCTGTTATAAAGTGCTTCCCCACCAGGCATCCAAGACATACCACGCCAAAAACCTACACCGGCTTTATCTATAGCTTCCCAAAAACCTGTTGATCCATATTTTGCTTCAAATTCACGAGGCATCATACCTGTTAAATCTTTGAATTGTTGATCAAAATCAACTAACACCCCGTCCATATCGAGGTAAATTTTATAGTCCATAACCTTTTCTTCATTTTCGAATACCGGTAAAGATAATGCCCCTCTTCTGCTTCTCCAAAGATTTAATATGATTTCTTTATCTTCTTTTGTTTCAATTCCAGGAGCGATATTTAAGTAATTATTAATTACATCTTTAAATGGTTTTTTTGTTTTTTTAGCCTTTAAATATAGGCCCTGAAGCATGGCATCTACTTCTTTCTCCAATTTATAGTAATCGCTTTGTGGTAATACTTTAGCTTTGTTAATTAAATCACGGATAACGATATCATCTTCCATGTATTTGCCTTTATCAATTAAATTACCTTCATCATCATATACTTGACCTCTAACATTATCTCCTGCTTGGGTTAAATGCTCAATCTCATGTCTAATAACATCTGAAACGTCAGCTGAGATTTTAGACCATGCTTGAGGTAATACTTTAGGATTTACTCTAAATAAGGTAGCTACAAAAGGCATTTTACCTTTATCTTCGCCTGAATTTGAAGTTCCGTCTACCTCGTACCCATCTACTTTTTTATCAAATTCAACCATACCAACGTAATTGAATTCAATTTCTCTACCTTTACCATCTACATCGTCAATATCAATATCAACAAATGATTTTTTGGGCATCGGTTTTTTCTTTGAATCTTCAACCCATTTATTAATTGTGGCTTTAGTTAGTTGAGTAACTAGAGAATCGTAGGCACCTTCAGTCATTAATTCGCGAGCAAATTGTTCTAAACCAAATGGATCTTTACCTAATTTTTTATCAAAACCTTCGTTTACTATAGGAGATAACATTATTACCTCATCTGAGGTACTCATTTTCCAATCTCCAGGAAGTTTAGATAGGTTTTTATTGATAAATACTTGATACAGTTTACCACGTTTTGAATCGGGGTTAGCGTATTTACCTTCTGTATCGTCTTTAGCATAGAATTTAACTAAATCTAAAGTGGTAGAATCGATATCGTTTACTCTGTTTATTAACTGAATGATAATATCTGTAAGGGTGGCTAATATTTTATATTGTTCGCCTTTGTTTATAGCATTATCTCCACCTTCTTCAGTAGTAAAGTCTACACGAAGTGTAATTGAAGGTGGAGGAGGTATAGGGTTTTCAGACCAACCCGTAGGTTTATCAACTGAAGCATCAACTGTAACTCTGTATCTAGTTCTAGATTCAGGGGAAATAACCTCAATCGCAGGTAACATATCGTAATACTCTACTGTATCCTCTTCTTGGTTTGCTATTTTACGCTCAATTTCTTTAGCTATTTTTTCAATTTGAGCAGGGTTCCATTCTAGCTTTTTAGCTGATGCATCTCCTATCTCATTTAAGCTATCAGTCCAATTTCTGAACGTCATTGTACCTTTTAAATTAGCTTCAGCCTCAATATCGTTTAGGTAATCGTCTTCTTGAGTATTAGTTGTGTTAATGCCTTCTAATCTACCTTCTAGATTTTGAATGTGGTGGATCATTTCATGTGCATAACTACGCGCAATATCCTTGGGATGACGCCCTTCAGTATATAGGACAATAACCTTGTTGATGGGATCATAGTACGCCGTTTTTCCAAAGAAATCCCGAGCGTTTTCAGTATCGCCATCTATAAATTCAAGTGTAGGTAATGGTTCAATATTATACCCTTTATCGATCATATGTTGAGTTAACTGATCAATTTTACCTTGAATATCTATATCTTTAGAGTATGAAGCGTTTTCGTTTAATTTTCTATATCCTGAACCATAAGGAGCAGCTTTACCATCATCTGGGTTATCTGTCTCTTTAACTGCTGGTCTTAAAATACTAAATATTTCGTCTTTTTCTTCTACTTGAGAAGGTAAAAATTGATGAAATGCTTCTCTATTTCCTGCTAGTAATGCTTTACGAGCATTAGTACCGCTCATATCTTTATTAGGAGTTGTGATTACTTTAACTTCAACATTATTGTATTTATCTTCAGCTTTATCAATTGCTGCTGTACGTTGAACTATATCAGAGAAATCTTCATCTTTACCATCTCTAGCACCTAAAATCCAGTATATTGTATCATCTAGGTTGTTTTTAGCATAGCTATAAACGGCTCCAATTGGAGGTTTTGTAGCAGGTTGTATCTCTACCTTCATAGGTAGATAATTTTGATAAATTTCCCATACTAAAATGGATTCAGCTTGCTCAATACCATCTCTAACACCACCACCTACTAGTACTATTAGTTTATCTATTTCTGGGTATTCTTTTAGGGCTTCTTCAACAACTTGAAAGTGACCTGCTGTTGGTGGCTTAAAACCACCAGCATATAAAGCTACTACTTCTTGTTTATCCTCATTAAGGATACCATCTACTAGATGTTTAGTTAATTCGTTCATGAACGTAAAAAATTCTGTAATTTACTTTGAGCCTCGTCTTTTGATACAGTATAGGCAAGTATACTTTCTAAAAAATCATCATTTAACATAGCTTGAATTTCAGCATTCAATTCAGCTTTTTGTTTATCAGATTTTTCTTGTTGAGCTGGTGTTTTAGGTTTGGTGTTTTTAGGAGCGAAAGGCTCTAAATAGGTTTGAAGTATATCTTCAATATCCTCTATTTTATTACCCTCTAATGTATTAGCTACTGCTGTAAAATTGCTACCAAATAAATCAGCATAAGGTTTTAGATTATCTGTTACACCTTTCCAAGTACGCATTACAATAGCAGGTGCTAAACTTCTATCCTCGCCACCTGATTTTTCGAATCTATCTTGGTTTTGCTTAAGAGAACGTTCTAGATCAGTATAAACATAAAGCATAAATACATCGTACCCTGCTTCCTCTAATTGTTGTTTTAATTCTGCTGTTTTTTTAAATGAAGCAGCTGTACCATCTAAAACAAAGGATTGTTTACCATCTATTACACCTTGTAGCTCACCCTTAAATTCTTTGTTAGCTGCGGCCATTGCTTTAGCTTGCTCACTTCTTTCCTCAGGAGTAGCATTTTTTAAATCTAAAGTAACGTTAGCTTGTTTAAGTTTATCAATGAATACATTATCTATATTCATAATTTTTAAACCTCCTAAATCTAATCCTTTTAAGATAGTACCTTTACCAGCACCAGGGGCACCAGCTAGTATGATAGCTTTAGGTTTCCCCTCTACTTCATTTAAAAGTTGTACTAATGAAATCATAAACGCGCGTTTACAATAAATATACGAAAGATTTCCTTAATCTCCAAGTATTCGGCGCGCAGATGTTCTAAATTCTGTAAATGCTGGTTTGTGTTTAGGATTTTCTAGATCAAATAATTTTTTAACCGTTTTGAAAATTTCAAGATTTTCTTCTTGATTACGAGATGATTCATACATCTCCCAACCTTTACCTTGAATTTTACCTTCTTTAGGACCACGTTTATTTGATTTTAACCATAAAACACCGTAACGATCTGGAGTATGTCCAAAACATTCCTCGTAACATTTACCATAAACCGCAGTTTGAAGGTCATATGTTGTTTGAAGATGGTTAGATGTTTTAAAATCAATAATCCAAAGTTCACCATCGATTTTACAAAGCATATCACAAGTACCTGCTACTTTAAGTTCATCTGAGAATAGGTGTACTTCAGTCTCAACTAATTCAGGTTGGTATTCTTCCCAAAAATCAACAAATCTTAGGAACATTTGCCAAACTAGTGTATCGTATTGTGGGTGACCTGATTTAGATAAGAAGTTTAATTCTTTACCATTTAAATAATCTTCGATCATCTCGTGGGTTTCAGTACCTTGATCTGCTGCTTTACGTACGATGTGCTCGGAAGCATAACCTACTTTTTTCAACCAATCTTCAAAGAATTTACCTTTTGGATAAGCTCCTAGAACATAGGTGATAGATGGATAAAATTCGCCATTACGTTGGTAATAACGAGAATCGGGCATAGTAATTTGTTTAGCATCCTCAGATACTTCCAAAATACGCTTGTAAGAATTCTTTAGAACTTTCTTACTCATACAAATTGTAGTTTTTTAGCCATTAAACCATATTGATCTAATGGGGTTGTTTTTTGGATAAGATTAGTAATAGCTTTGAATCCCATTTCTGATGGGTCTTTGTCTTCTAGATCTACTAAATATATTTCCTTACCTTCATCCATTAACTGTTCACAAAACTTAACGGCATCTTGTTGCGCGTCCTTATCTAAAGCTATATATATTTTTTGCACCTGTGAGGTAACAATTTTTTTCATTAATTCTCTCTGAATGTGTTTACCTAATAATGGTATAGCATTTCGCTTTACAGCCAACGCATCAAACATACCTTCAACTAATACTAGTGGAGATGACCAATTAATAAACAATTCAAATGGAACTGTATCTTTACTCATTGGTGGGTTTTTATATTTAACAGGGCTGTGCTCATTGAAATTACGAGCCACAAAATAATTTAGGGAACCTTCGTGGGAATACGACGGTATTATAATCATTTTATCATAGACACCGCCATCGCAATAACCAATATTGTAGCGCAGTATATCCGCTTTACTTACGTTACGACGTTTTAAATAAGCTAGGGCTTGTCTACCAGTCATATCACCTTTTGATATATCAGTAAATGCTTTAAATTCTTTAGGTAATTTAATTGCTTCAACTGGTTTAGTATTATCTCTATAATCTTTATAAGAGACATGCTTTTTAATTTCAGCAATCTTATCGTCTGGGGCTTTGGCTTGTTTTAGTAAGGTAACTAGGTTTGTGCCTTTCTTATTACATACCCAACAATGCCAAGGATTTTTTTGTCCATCAGTAAAGTTAACCTCTAATTTTGGTTTAGAGTGATGGCAAAACGGACAGTGATAGGCTTGATTACCTCTAGCTGTAGCTTTACCCGCTCCTAGAACGGAGTTAACTATGTTTACTAATAAATGATTTACCATATAAGGGTGAATATACAACCCTATTTTTGCGACTCAAAGTCTTTTGTGAAGAACTTACCTAAAATATTATCGTTGAAGAATAGATGTGGGTTCTCTAATACCTCATAGATAAATTGTGCTTTTGTTTCCTCGTAAGTTAATAACTTTTTTGAGGTAGCCAAAGTTAAGATTTCACGTTTAAAATTCTCTATTGGTTCATGTTCTAATAAAGTAGTTAAAATTTTATTTGAACCCCAATATGTTTGCCAATCGCTTTCTTTTACTACTTGTTTGTATGATGGTTTTCTACCTTTAGTACCTTCATATAGCGCTAAATCTTTTTTAGTTAATTTAGCTTTACGAGTAAATTTAACGAATTTTTTTCCTATATAGGCTTTACCACTTGGGATGTGGGTAATTCTGTATACAAAACCGAATGTTGATGGGGGAAATGACTCCAAAGAAGTCATTTCTTCCCCTTTATATAACCAATTCATAATTTTATAATAATGCTCTTAATGATTCCAAAGGTAATACTCCCCATTGGCCTGGGCCATTTGGTTGTAACTGTTGAATAGTTAATTTAAATGTATCTGAAGTTCCGCTTTTAGTTTCAAATGTAATTACATCCTGATACCCAATTGTTACATCAAGATTTACGGAACCCCCTGGATTATTGGTAAAATTAATTGTCATAGCTTGGCATTGACCCGGAATTAATGTATTACTAGTAGCTACTATAGTAATAGTTTTAGTACCAGTACCTGTACCATTAAAACTGATAGTATAATCTGCTTCTAGTGCGTTATTTGGGACTAAAGTATAATTTGCTGCGACAGCAGTACTAGTGAAGGATTCGGTTGCTGGTTGAACTGTATAAGTACCTAGTTGTCCGTTTTGTGAACCAGCCCAACCTACTACTTGAGTAGCTGTTGCTGAAGCACCTAGGCTAGGTAGGAAAATTTCAGTACCATAAATAGTGGTAACAGGATTACCTCCATTACTAGCTGTAATTATTAATTGACCTGTTTGGTTATTTACATCAGCTAAAGTAATAGTTCTTAAAGCATCAGTTAAGGTACCATCAGTAGTATATAAATTTGGTATTAATGTAGAATCTGCAAAAGTAAGTTCACCTTCAGTTTGATCGTAAACTACAAAATCTGTAGGGGAGGTGGTTGTTTCACCAAGTCTAGGTAAATATACTTCACCTGATTTAGATATATATGTGTTAAGTTGAAGAGTTGTATCTGTTTGTTGTATGTGGAAATCATCTCCATTTAAAGAACCCCATATAACACCATTTCCAACTGAATTTGCATTTACAAATTGAAGACGGTTAGCAGTTGCTTGATCACTGTCTAATTTTATAGGTACACCTAAACTACTAGAGATTGTAAGTACTCTATTAGAAAGAGGAGTAGTGTTTAGACCTACTGATGAATTAGCTGAATCAAATAACATTGTAGATCCACCAAAAGTACTAGCATCATTGAACTGGAATGAGTTTAATGGGGTATCGGGTGTTCCACTACCACCAGTAACAGTTATTGTTGGGTTTGCTCCTACATTAGTAATAGTAGTACCTACAAAATTAATAGATTCTACATCTGTTGTAACTGAAGAACCATTATCTAAAATTTGAATTGCTTGACCAGTACCTGAAGAACCTGATGTACCTGATGAACCTGAACTGCCTGAAGTACCAGCATCACCTGCAACACCACTAGAGCCTGAAGTACCGCTTGAACCTGAAGAGCCTGAAGTACCAGCATCACCTGCAACACCCGATGAACCAGATGTACCGCTTGAGCCTGAAGAGCCTGAAGTACCTGCAACACCACTTGAACCAGATGTACCTGATGAACCTGAAGAACCTGAAGTTCCTGAGCTGCCTGAAGAGCCTGAAGTACCTGCTCCACCACCTGTAGAACTTACTACATAAGGATCTATAGTAGTACCTGTACCAGTAACTGTAACATTACTACCTGCTGTTGTAACACCTCCTATACCTGATGAACCAGAGGTACCTGAAGAGCCTGAACTACCCGAAGTACCTGCATCACCTGTAACACCTGATGAACCTGAGGTACCACTTGAGCCTGAAGAGCCTGAAGTACCTGCGTCCCCAGCAATACCTGAAGAACCTGAAGTACCTGATGAACCTGAAGACCCAGATGTACCTGCATCACCTGCAATACCTGATGAGCCAGATGTACCACTTGAGCCTGATGAGCCTGAAGTACCGGCAGCTCCACCACCACCACTTTCATAGGAACCAGTAGTATAATATTCACCTGTAGTATTATCTCTAACTAAAACGCTAGATGCAATACCAGCAGCATCGTCAATTTCTGTATGGTATATAGAACCTGTCATAGCAAAGCTACCGCTAAGATTTATATCATAAGCATCTAATCCTGCGAATGCTACAAGAGATTGAGAAACATGGCCAGCTCTAATGACTTGACCTGCTTGAATAGGGTTTGGTAATTGTTCAAATTTTATTGCCATGATTTATTTTTTTTAATTATCCTGGAATTTCTTCCGTTGTATACATAATATGGTACATTATAAAAATTCCCGTTGCTGGTGCTATAACACTTGAATGGAATACTATATCACCACTAATATTAATAGTAGCTGGGAGGGAATTAGACCCCGCAGTAGCAGTAATAGTTGGGTAATTTAAGGTTTCATCACCATTAGATGTTGCTGTAATATGAACTTGAGTTCCTAAATCTAAACCAGCTATTTCATTTATACTTACTAATATATTCGCGGATAAGTTAGGTATAACTGTAGTTCCAGCTATAAAATTATAAGAGACTGGAGTACCTGGGCCTGAAGTACTGCGGTTTACAACATCGTACATAGGTTGGTTTGAAATTAATCCACTTGAACCACTTGTACCTGAAGAACCTGAAGTACCTGAGTTTCCTGAAGAACCAGATGTACCTGAAGAGCCTGAGGTACCGGAGTTACCAGATGAGCCTGATGTACCTGAGTTTCCTGATGAGCCTGATGTACCGCTTGAGCCTGAGCTTCCTGAAGTACCTGAACTTCCTGAGCTACCTGATGTACCTGCATCACCAGATGAGCCAGATGTACCACTTGAACCTGAAGAGCCTGAAGTACCGGCATCACCTGATGAGCCAGATGTACCACTTGAACCTGAAGAGCCTGATGTACCGGCATTACCTGATGAGCCAGATGTACCACTTGAACCTGAAGAGCCTGAAGTACCTGATGAACCTGAGCTACCTGAAGTACCTGAACCTCCACTAGAACCAAACGATCCAGTTGAGTAATAAGTTAACTGTCCCGTAGCTACATCATAGCCAACTATATGTGGCTTTGATGTGTTTGAAAGTCCCGATAGGTATACATCACTTGATGCACTAAAAGGTGCTGGAATAATTACAGATTCGTCTGCTCCTATATAATCTGTGTAGAAAACATTACTACCACTGTGGTATAGGTATACTGATTTGTCTGGCCCTCCTAGCTTTGCTACATTAAAGGCTGTACCACTTGCTCCTAGTTCATCTACTTTAAGAAAGATGTATCCATCACCAGCTTCTTTTCCACCATTTCTTATAATAAGATCGCTACCAGAGCTATCACTAAGAATTATATGATCTTCACTATAGCCTTGCGGGTCATTGCTTGTTTCGTAAATATTAAGTCCAGCATTACTGCTGAAGAGCTGTCCTATAGTAAGGCCCTTACCGTATGTACCATTAGCATAATACTGCTTGACGTACTTTCCATCTGCTGATGTAGCTGAGGTTTTAAATAAAAATTCACCGACTGCGGCTTGAGATATGTCGAAACTTGAACCTCCACCACCACCTCCATAAGAACCAGTAATAAAATATTCCCCTGTAGATGTATTTCTAACTACTACATTTGAAAGAACACCAGCAGCATCTTGAGCACTTTCATGATATATAGAACCGGTAACGGTTAAACTACCATTAACATCAATATCATAACTTCCAGTACCTGTAAAAGCGTTTACTGATTGTGATACATGCCAAGCGTTTATAGTAAATCCCTGGGTGATTTCATCAACTGTAGGGGTAAATATATTTTCTAGTCTTTTGGTTCCTTTTCCCACTGTTATTATTTATCTATGTTTATAAATATATAATTTTTATTCTACTACTTCTTTAAATAATTCTACGGTGTATAAAGTTCCTATACTACCACTTTCAGCTAGTTTAGCATCTAAGCTTTCTTGAGAACTATAATACCCAATATTTGAAATATCTCCAGCACTATTTGGGGTTAAGTCTGGGGTTAATGTTAATCCATTAGCTATTAAATAATATTTAGTTTGTACTGTCATATTAGTTTTTTATTAGATTAAAGGTTAGTTAGGATTAACAGCACTAAAAGTTATAGAACCGTTACCAGCAAAACCTGACCAATTTGAGCACCATATATGGGCTTTTTTTTCAAAGTAATTATAATATACTTTAAACATAGCCCCAGGTTCAATATTACGAGGGAAATATCTAGGAGCACCACTAGCACCAATAGAAATGTTTGTTTCGTATTGAGCCATTTGAGCACCACCATTATTAGCATTACCTATTTGATATAAATCCCAAGTGCCCTGAGGTAAGTATACACCTATATTAAAGTCATCTTGGCCTATATTATACCCAGTACACTCAAATGTTTGTTTATTTGTAATATTGGATGAGGCTTGTCCAGTCCATGATGCAAAGCCAAAACGTAATGTTCCATTAATAGAATTATCTTGATTAATTAAAATAGTTCTTCCGTTAACTTCGTCGATTGTACTTTTACCAAGAGGAGTAGAGTCCCCTATAATTACTTCTGTAGTATTGCTATCTACAACATACACTATATCATCTGGGGAATTTATAGAAGCTCTTACTGCTTTAAATTGTCCTGAAATAGCTGTAATATCAACAGTACTATTAAATGCTGAACCTACTCCTGTAAAAGATAGATTATCAGTGCCTGCGGGAGCAGTAACGTTTGATACATAATCTGTAGTACCTGAACTTCCTGAAGTACCTGAAGAACCTGAACTTCCTGAAGTACCTGAAGAACCTGAACTTCCTGAAGTACCTGCATTACCTGATGAGCCCGAAGTTCCTGATGAGCCAGAGCTACCTGATGTACCATTACCTGAAGAACCTGAAGTACCTGATGAGCCAGAGCTACCTGATGTACCATTACCTGAAGAACCTGAAGTACCTGATGAGCCTGAGCTACCTGATGTGCCATTACCTGAAGAACCTGAAGTACCTGATGAGCCAGAAGTACCTGAACCTCCACCACTACCTCCATAAGAACCAGTAATAAAATATTCTCCAGTAGCATTGTTTCTAACTACTACATTACTTAAAACACCAGCAGCATCTTGGGCATCTTCATGATATATAGAACCGGTAACGGTTAAACTACCATTAACATCAATATCATAACTTCCAGTACCTGTAAAAGCGTTTACTGATTGTGATACATGCCAAGCGTTTATAGTAAATCCCTGGGTGATTTCATCAACTGTAGGGGTAAATATATTTTCTAGTCTTTTGGTTCCTTTTCCCACTGTTATTATTTATCTATGTTTATAAATATAGTAGTATCAGTTGTTCTCGATATTGGGAGTGGTTGAGATAATTTTCCAACTGCAAGTAAATTTTGGTCATTATCATATAACCCAACAGTACTAACATAAGGTGAGAAGAAAGAACCTGTTACAAAATCGTAAACAGTACCATCTGTAGAACCTGAAATAATAGAAGGGTTTAAACTAAAATTATACTCAAATTCATTTATAGTAGCTTTGTATTGTGTTTCATATATATCAAATGAACTAGAGAATGAACAAGTAACATTAGTTCCAGTTAAACCCGCTATAGAAACCCCCCTACCATATATATTCTTTCCATATTTAAATACACCATATCCTTCAGGAGTATTATCTTGTAGTTTAGTAAATACTGCTATACCATGAGGGTATATAATATTACCTACGTAAACATCTTCTACATAAAGATTACCATTACCATCATCTGTAATGATTTTGGTAACCCCATTATTTGTATATTTATATTTAAAAGAATTGGGTTGAATATAATCACCCCATAAACGAGAAGGGAGTGAAAGTACAAAAATTTTATCGCTAGAGCCTGTTGGAAAAAATCTAATTATATCGTCTGTAGATTGTAAATAATTTTCGTATCTACCTGAGGAATCGGGGTTACCTACAAACACATCTCCTTCAATATTATCTCCAGGGAATAAACTTTGGGTTTGAAGAGGTGAACCGTAGGATGAAGATAAAAAGTTAGAATAATATAGTTCTTTAGAAGAATCATAAATTAAAACTTGATATTGATCAGTATTATTACCGGTTAAAGATTGGGTAAATTCAAAATCTCCATTAAGGCCTATTAATCTATCAATTTGGACATCACTGTCTGTGAATTCAGAAGCAGGAAAGGAGAACCCCTTATTTACTTTAAAGGGTTCTACTATTATATCCTGTGATAAAAATTGTTTGAATGCACTCATTCATTTATTTTAAAAGTCTAATTTTACTCTAACAAGAGCTTCTTTTGTGAAATCTTTTTCTAATGGTCTTGATAATTTAGCTACTGCTAACAACTCATTAGTATCATTATACAAACCTACAGTTGTAATATATGTTGTAGGGGAATTAATAAATGATGGGAATAATACCTCACCAGTTGAGCCTGAAATAAATGATGGGTTTTCTGAGTAATTGAACTGGGAACTTCTAGGTCTTACAAATACAAAATCTGAAGTGATTGTTTCTTCTGAGTTTGCTGTAAATGAAGCTCCAGATCTTATTGATTTAAATATTATATTTGTGTTTGGGTTATTAGTAATAGTTAAGGCAGATGTTGTTATAGCATCTAATTCAATACCACCGTTAACAAAAGTATTAGCTAATGCTCTTGGATTTAAAATATAAGTAGCAATATCTGGTAAGAATAAACCGTATGAACCTGAACCTATACTGTATCCATTTGCTTGTTTTGAAGTAACTACATTCCCTGCTGAACCTGATACTAATTGGAATACTCTACCTGCATCATTAAATACAACAGAAGAAGCTACTTGGCTATCATCGGTAAGAGAAATAGTATCAGCACCATTATTAAGTAATAAAGTTGTTGAGCCTGGGAGTATAGATTCTTTGTATCTACTTCTTTCCATTGATATAGCCCAAAAATCTTCGGATGTAGTACTACCAAAAGTAAATTTGGCATTTTCATCACCTAATACTAAAGTACGATATTGACCATAAACTGTTGAAGAGGGGGATTTACCATCTACATCTAAATCATAAGCAATACTACCACTCCCTAATTCGTTACCATAAGTAACTGCAAATTCTAAAGAAGACGTTGTTGCATTAGAAAAAATATTTCTATAGTAATCTCCTGAAGTACTAAGGCGTTGAGTAGATGATGTAAAAAATGTAGTAATTTCTGGGATTTGACTATCAGTAAAAATACCTGCTGTAATACTATCAGCTGATACTACAAAATCGTCTGCTTCTAATCTATTAAATGACATAATTAGGATACTTTAGTTATGGTGATTGGTACTTGTAATCTTGCACCACTATCTCTACCTACAACTGTCATTGTAGCATATAATGCAGTGTTAGAACCAAATAATGTATTAACTGTAGTTGCTCTAAGATTAATTGTTGTACCTACTACTGTTGCAGATACATTAGTACCTAGTGTAGTTGTTGAATTAACATTTAAAGCATCTGTTTGGGCTGAATCTATACCAACGCCTTCAAAAGTAGATAATAATCTAACATCTGAGATAGTAGCTGTATAACCACTAGCTTCGTTTTGATTACCACCTAAATAATTTAATGTTTGAGGAGTAATCGCTAATGAAGCACCTTGTTTAATTACAATTGAAGTGTAACCTACATCTAAGATTGGCATCTTAGCAGTACCACGTGGTAAAGTAGTAAGTTTATACTTCATAATTTGTGTTTCATCAGGAAACGCTTCTAATAAAGGCATATTTTCAATTGCCTGACCATAGAAAGCTGAACCTGATGGGTGTGATGGATTATATAATGTATAATCAATTTCATCATCAGCTAATGCAAATTGTGTGATACGGAATGTACCATCATTTTTAGCAAGTAACTCTCTACCCTTTGTTGTAAGGATAGCATCTACAGTTACTACCGAATTATTTAAATATCCCATTGTTTAATACGTATTTAGTTATAAATATATGATTATTTTAGTTTTATGCCAAATTTAATTACGATTTGTTAGTATAAGTTCGACTAATATAATCTAAGTTTTCTGTTAATTCTTTAGGAGCGAATTCAGAATATGCTAAACTTGCACCTAGTCCTGAAAGGTTGCTACCCCTAACGATAATACTATTTCCCCAGGACTCCCAAATTAAAATACCATATTGTTCAATACCTCCTGTTCCTATAGTTTTATTATCTAAAACACTAAGGTCTCTATCTAAATAAATTTGGCGATTACCTCCACCAGTTCCATTAGGGTCAACTCCTAAAATTTTAGATACACCATAATACCCAAAAGGATCTGATACAGTAAAGTCTGGGGTGAATTCATATTTTACAGTTGCTTCTGATCCTGAGTATACTACAGGGGAACCTAATTTTGTGTATATGGAAACATACCAATCATTTTCACTATTATTAAACATATCTTGAAAATCATCTAAAAAGGTTTGATATGCTATAAAACTACCTGATATGTATTGGCCTAAAGTGTTTTTTTCTACTTCATATACTCCATTACCTGTTGCTGTAAATTCTATTGCACCATTACTATAAACAGAATTATCTGTAAATCTTGCTCTTGTAGTTAGGTTAGCATCAGAAGGAATCATATAAGCAGATTTAGCAGGAACATTTGCTTTAGTTTCTACTACTTCTAATCTTTGAGGAATACCAGCCGAGCTATTACCTTGTTGGTAGAAAGAAATAATATCGCCAGGTTCTAAAGAAGAATTTATAATATTAGAGTAGTTTTGATCTGCTTGGGGTACAATTGTTACATTTTCTTTACTACTATCTACTAATAAAATATCACTTAAACTAGTACCACCTAACCCTAAAACTTCAGGAGATGTACCACCACCAAAGTTTACACTATAAGCAGCTACATTTAAAAGTTCGACATTAGGTAGAACACCAAATCCTCCAGATGTTGTGTTTTGATTAACATTAGGAGATGTTGATTTGGCTCCTAAATAATTACGTGTTTTTATAGGTGTTGAATAATAATTATAATCTTGAATAAATGCTTTAGGTAAATCACCACCTTGTTGAGAGGCAGTAATTATAGCTTGTTGATTTACTGCTTGTATAGCATTACTATTATAATCTAAATCCCAGAAAATATTACTTTGTCTAGCTACTACATCATTATTAAGTAAAGCTAGATTATCAGTATTTATAATATTTTGGTAAATACTTACAGTATATGTAAAGAAAACACCTGAAGAATCAGGTAAGAATGATAATTGGGGTGTTTCTAAGTTTTTATTATTTAAAAATAAATCTTCTACACCTAAGCTAACTGTGAAAGTATCCCCATTATTAATACTTGGGGATGTATAGAATACATAAGAATCATTAACACCATTAGTAATTGAAAAATCACCTGAAGGTGTATTATTTCTTGTAGCCTTTATAATTACTTGGTAATTAATACTTGGTTGAAAGTTAAATAAAATTATTGACCTTTCGTTAACAGTAGCAGTTTGTTCAAATACTAATTTTGGGGTGATTGTAGGATTATTTAAACTACCAGTAGTTACTACAATAGTAGAACCACTTAATTCTCCATTAAAAAATTCTTCATCAGTATCTTGGGTAAATGGGATATGACCAAAAGGAGTAGTATAACTACCTCCCCAATTTTGTTGAGAAATAAGTGATAAATCAATTTTAGCTCCAGATCCAGGGCTACCATTTATAGTTAAGGATGGTACTGAAGTGTATCCACTACCACCATCTACTAAAGTAATACCATTTATAGCACCACCAGTACTTGTTAAATCACTAGATTGTAATGTTATAATAACATCTGAGGTCCCACCACCTAAATCGGCAGCAGGGATTGTAATAGTATCCCCAACTTCTACACCAGTAGATGTATTAAGCACTACTAATATAAGATCGGGAACGCCCAAAGCATCCACCTGGTTAGCAAGTTGAACAGATACTCCTGATGGTGCTGTAGTATAAGTACCTCCATAAGTATTAGGAGGGTAATCATTTGAAGTTTGAGTAATAGAACCTACTAAATCTGTAGTACCTGATAATCTAAAGTTTTCATCTATACTATCAATTGATATTACTAATCCGCTACCACCACCACCAGTAGTAGTTATAGAATAATTGGATAATGGGGATTTATATCCTGATCCACCAGAAGTTAATGAAGCAGAAATAGCGTTTAATTGGACAAAACTACCACCAGTACTACCTGTAATAGCTTCTATTGGGATTGAATCATAATTACTAGAAGCAGTATAAATTCTTTGACCATCTAATAATCCTGGGGTTTGACCTATACTACCTGTATAGTAAGGTTCAGAATATGAAGCAGATGGTTCTGGGTATTTTTGTCTTTCTAGTAAGTGTTGTTTTATAGAAATACCAGTTGCAGCTGAAACTTTAGCTGGGATGAAATCTTTGATGGTCTTCCATAATGAATTATCAAAGAATTTAATTAATCTAATAAAATCATTCCAATCGTAATTGCTTGTATATTTTAAGAAATACTCATCTCTTAAAGCATCTAAATCTGGGTAGTTAGTTGAACCTGAAGCATTTTGTCTAGGGTCGCCTATATATTCTCCAATGTTTAAATAACCAATTGAATTAATAATATCATCATTAATTTGGTTAGTTGGAGATAATACTACCTCTACTTGGTTTACTGTATCAGTATAAGCATCATCTATTTCAGTATCTTGTTGTATAGATCTGATATTGGATAATTGTTGGGCACCTTCAGGTAAATTTAAAGCTACTTGTCTTATTTTATCTGTAATACGATTTTTGATACCAACTGCTGGTTGGTCCATAAACACATATTCTCTGTTTGCAGCAAAATTACCTTCAGTAATTGTAAAGTTTGAATTAGCAGTAAATGAGTTTACTGTAGCCCAAGAACCTGTTACTTTAGGGTGGATTGAGGTTGAACCTGTATATAATTCACCTCCTAAAGATGCCCTAAATATTAATTCATCAGGAGCACTATTGATAGTATTACCCTCAATGGATTGAGGATTCATTACGTAATCTTTAAATACACTATGAGAAATTTGTGTATTATAATATCTAATTTCTTGGTATGAACCACTAAAATTATCGTATCCTGTAATGCCGCCTAATGTTGGGAAATGTGAAGTAGTTAAAATTGGCCAAGTACTATTACTTCCATTTACTGAGGAAGAAGCTATAAATCCTAAAGAAGAACCATTACTTCCTGAGTATATTTTATTTGCTGATATTAATTCAAAATTTGTTCCTTCACGATTAACCATAACAGACCACCACCCATTATTAGCAAAAGGTAAAGATACACTAGCAAACTCAGTAGCATCTGTAGCATAATTAGGATAAAATTTTAAATCTGCATACTGATTATTTGGGTTAGGTATTGAACCACTAAATGATCCAGAATCTAAAAGTGTAGTATCATATTCTAATACTAATCTTACATCTCTACCATTACCTAAAGTCCATAGTGATTGTGATGTAGGGAGAGAAGATGAAGGGGGTAATTTAAACCTAAATTGTAAAGATGCAGGAACATCATCTTCAGACCCCCAATTAGGATTTAAATCCCAATCAGTTGTAATAATCCCATCATCTCCTGTAGAATAAGCATAATTGAATTGTTCAAACCAATAATCCCAATCATTAGTATTATCTTTGTCTTTACCACCAAATTCATCAATTCTAAGTAGTGTATTTGGGATACCATAGATTGTAGCTAATGTTCTAATACCATCAACTGTACCTTTTTTCTTATATAAGTAAGATAAATTATTATAAATACGTTTATATAAACGTTTATTTACATCATCTTGAGGTAAGATTTCATTTGAACCCGTTATAGAATTATTAACATATTCAAACCCACTTGGTGTAGGTAAAGAACCTGTCATATTAGGGAATGGAAAATAACTACCTGATGGGGTTAAACCTAAAGTAGAAACAAATAAATTAAATGAGCTAAATTGGTTTTCGTATAAATTAAAACCTAAATCACGTAATTGTTGCGCGATTAAATCGCGTGAAATTCCTGAATCAATGCGGTTATCGTTATCCCATTTGTTCGTGATATCTTTGATGTATACCCATATATTTTCGTCATAAAAATGACCTACCATATTTGAAAAATCTATATATGGTTGGTTTGATGAATCTTCTCTTAAATATTCAGGTATTGCATTATAAATCCAATTTTGATTATTTTCATCATAGGTTTCAGCATTTAATAAACTAGAAGTAATCCATGTTTGGGATGAAGTGCTTGTAGAAGAAGCCTGGTTGTAAGGTTCAGATGTATTAGTTTTTGGGTAAGAATTTGAACCAGAAGTAAAATATAAAAAATATTCATAATTATCAAATTCATTAATAGTTTCATTAATTTTATTTTGATAAAATGCTGTTGAACCTGAAGTAGTAACTACTGATATATTTGAACCTGAAAATGCTAAAGATGTCCAATTTTCTATTTGTTGGATTTTGTAGAAAAAATTACTTATACGTTTTTTAGCAGATGAAAAATTAATAAAGTTACTATATTCGTTGTAATCTACGTTAATTTTTACACTAGGATCTTCATAAAAACTATTTATTTGTTGCAATGAAGAAGTTACAGATGTTTCTATTAAACTAGTAAAATCTATTTCTTCAGTGGAGTTATTAACTTGACCTTTTACAGGTAAATTAACATTAGGACCTTTTAATTTGATTGTATTATCAACAATTATTTCTTCAAAAGGTAATTCAACTAAATATGCTATTGGATCTGCTACTTGTTCTACAACCCACAATGTTGATTTTAATTGATATTGTGGGGGTAAAGGATCATATAATTTTATTAAAATTGAATCCTCATCTAATAAAATATTATTAGCTATTACTAGTTGATTATTACCAAAATTTAAATAAAAATCTGGGAAGAATTCATCTTCATTTCTTTCTTGGATAAATTCTGTAGTAGAAGCAATTATTTCTTCTGTAGATATATTATTAGAAGTTAATCTAATTTCAGTCCTATCAGATGAGATTTCTGAAATAAAATATCTTTGAGAAAAATTAGATGATAATCTTACAGATAAAAAATTATAAAAAGTATTATAATTACCTTCAAAAAACCCATTAACCCTTAAATCTTCTTCAGGATTAATAGCTAATATATTATCTTCTAAAGTATATTCATTATAGTTAGAAGGACTATTATTTGGGGGATATACTATACCCCCATTATTAGGATTATATATAAAATATTCTATATAATCTGTTTGTGGGTTAAATGAGGTTTCTACTTCTATTGAAGAAATAAGGTTTTCATCTGCAACTGAGTAGTCCTCTAGTTCAAATGAAGTAGGGTTTACTTGTGTAATTTTAGCTTCAGCCATAATTAATTATTTCTTCTTTCGTCTCTACGTTTTTGTCTTTCTTCTTTACGTTTAGCTCTACGTTCTTGACGTTTTTCTCTACGTGTTTGTTCTTCACCTTGATCAACATCAACATTTACATTTACATCTACACTAAATTCTGATGGGATTTCTAAATCTGGGAGGGTTGGGAGTTCTGGTAAATCTAAACCTGCTGTATCTAATACATCTGCTATAGTATTTAAAGCACTTCCTCTTTCATCTAATAGTTGTCTTCTTAATTCAGTAATTTCTTGTTGTAAAGCTTCTATTTCTGTATTTAGGGGAGTATAGCCAATATATTCAGTACTAGTTGTAATTAAAGTTTCATGCGAATTGTTACCTCTTTGGGGAATATCAAAAAATAATTTATCATATAAAACAAAAAATTCATCAACGGATACATCTTGTACCGCTATAGGTTCAGTAACTTGGGGTGTTAACTGAGAAAATTCAGTGTCAATAACCTTAGGATATTGTGTTTTACTGAAGGAATTTCTTGTTAGATTTATCTGTTTTTTCATTATCCATTAATTACTTTAAAATAGTAATTATCATCATAAATTGTTGTACTTCCTTCAGAATTAACTTGAATAAGTATTTTATAATATCTTTCTGGTTCTAAACCATTCATATACACATCAAAATAACTAGAAGATACATCTGCACTAATTCTAGTATAATTTGAATCAAAATCTACTACATATTCATTAGTATCTAAATCTTTTATAGCATACCAAGCTGAACCTGAGGGTAAATAATATTGTTTAGTATACAAAGAAGAGGTTGCCCAAACACGAGCAGGATATTTAGGTCTACAATTTAATCTAAATCTATTAACACTTTCTGAATAAAATATACCTGGGTTTTCTGCTAATTCAATAAATGCATTAGGTTGAAATAATTCTGTAATTGTAGAAGAACCTGTATTCCATGTTGAATCATCCCATTTAATTTCTAATTCTGGGGGGTAGATTGTATTTGTATCTACACTATAATATTGCATTACAGGTTGAACTTGTTTACTTGTATTAAATTCAGCAGCATTTTCCCATTTAATAATAAATCCATTATTGTTTAAAGAACTACTGTACCAATCATTTACCATTGAGGTAACAACAACATTTAAATCTTTTTCAGTTCTAGGACCAAAAGATTGAGTAATAGGATAAGTTATAGAACCATCTGAGGAACTAGCATACCATGAACCTCCACCAGCAGGTGAATAAGTTGGGTTATATGAACTAGTATACCCTAAAGAAGGACCGCCAATATTCCAAGGTGAACCCCCACCTAAAGTTGGTGAATTCCAAGCAGCTCCATCAGCTGTAATGGGTTGATCTAAGTAAGTTCCTGTGCCCTGGTTCCAACTGTCATATATTGGGAATATTTCTAGAATTGAATCCTCAACAATACCTTGAGCGGTAGCAATAAATGATTTTAAATTAGCATCCCAAGTACCAGTTACTTTAGTATTTAATACATCCTGAATTTCATTAGTGTCAAATGCTATTAAAGTACGAGCAACAGAAGGATTACTATCAACTGCGAAATTTAAATTAGATATTTGATTAATAGGATCTATTCCTGTATTCATTGATGGATACATTGAATATAGGGAGGTATCTTTATAAGGGAAAAGTTTATATATTGCCATAATATTTATCTTATTGGGTCACTAGCTCTTCTCCTTAATTCATCACTTTTTAAACTATCTTTATAAGTGTTTTGAGGAGTAAATGGTTGAGTTGTATTAAAAAATTTTACTTCGTTTCCAATTATAGTTTGAAAAGGTTCATTAATAGGTCCTCCTAAAGGTAGTGGGTTTTCTAAATCTAAATTAGTTTTATTAAATGATGACTGGAGTGCTCCATCACCCCTAATTTGACCTTGAGTTGAATCTTCATACCCTCGATTAGGTTGAGGTAAATATCTTTGGTGGTGACCATATTGGGAAGCATTGATGGGACCTCCTAATGGTGAGGAATCTTCTAGATCAAAATTGGTTTTATCAAATTGGTTTTTTAATGGAACAGTTAATCCCGGAGATGTTTTAACTGGGTCTTCTGCTGCTAAACCTATATTATTAGCTAATGCTTTATCATATCTTTTTAAAAGTCCCATAATTATATGTTTACAATTTTACCCTTAATATCACTATTAGGAAATTTAACTTCAAATATCATTGGATCAATAGATGGATATAATACATTATCTATGGTAGCTCCCTGTACATCATATGCATATTGAGAGTAACTTCCATCATTTACAGTTTTATTAGAAAAGCTAATATTTTTTACTGTTTGGACTCCTTCTATTCTATCTAAAAGATTAAAAATATCTCTATAAATAATAGGCTCATTTAATTGCCAATTTCTAATATTAAAATAGTTTTGTAATGCAATAATACACCTTCTTAAAACATCATTACTATTAAAATTAGGTAAAGTTATAATTTCAAAATTTATCCCAATATTAACTATAAATGCATCTTTAATAGCTACAGAATCACCTATTGTTCTAAATTGAGATAAATAAGTTGTTAAATTTTGTTTTAATGTTGAGCTTGCTGTAGTTAGATTTCCATTACTATCAAAAGCTAAAACATATAAGTCTACATTAGTACCTGTATTAGCAGATGCTTTAGATTTTTCAGTATAAACTTTTGCTATTTTTCCATATTTAGGAGTCATAGATAAAGCTCTTACTGTATAATCATCTGGGGTAACTGTTCTATATTGAGTATTAAAATTTGAAATAATATTTTGTCTTAATTCTTCAATATTATCTCCTCCTCTACCACCTGAAGCAGCATTTGGATTATTTACAATTACTGAGTTGAATGATTGTTGGTATAAGCCACTTGGGTCTGTGTCACTAAAATTAACAAATGTTTTATTGATTTGTTTTATATTAGTTAAAGTATTAGCATTAACATTAGCACCAACTCCACCTCCAGTTAAATATCTTACAGTTAAGTCTCCAGTTGGAGCTATACCATAGGTAGGAGTAAATATAAAGTTTGTAGGTGAATATGCTGTAGTTAATTTATTTTTTTCAAATGGTAAACCTAACCCTACATTATCACTATTAGGTGTAATTTCTTCTTCTACATCTTGTGTTGTACCAGCACCAAATTGAATTTCTAAAGAACCACTATTAATAAAACGAGTAGCAAATCTACGTTGGGTTTGTTTTAATTGGAGTAAATAAGGTGATTCACCTTCATTTAAATAATTATTTGGATCATTAGGGTTAGTATTACGAACTGAATCATATACCATTTCTTCTGCTAAATAAGGTACTTCATACCACACATTACCATCAGAATCTACTACATCTAAAATACCTACAATATTAGGAGCATTAATGGTAGTTGTAAAAAATTCTTGAGGGGTAGTACCAGCATTAATAGTAGTTGTGTTAATAGTAGATGAAATAGCTCTTCTAGACTTTTTTAATAAATAAGTTTGTGGATTATTTGAACCATCTACAGTATAAACCGTAACTTCTGTTAAATCTTGAGAACTAGAAACAGTAAAATCAATTGGATCTTCTGTTAAAAAATTAATATTAGCATTTGATAATGAATTTACTTGAACATTTTCTCCTATTAATAAAGCATAATTATAATCAGGTTGATAAATAGAAGGACCAGAAAGTAAAGCTGGTACAGTTTGGTAAAAGTCTAAATCTGTTGTAGCTACTCCTGTAACCTGAGGTTTATAACCCATTACATAAGCTAAATCAAATAAATTTTCAAATTTACGTGCAAATTGAGTATACGTTTCTTGAATTTGATTATCTTGATAAAATGACATAACATCCCCAATATATGCGGACATTTCCATAAACATCATACCTGGGGATGCTTCACTAAAATCCGTGTAGGTTGTTGGGAAATAGGTTTTTGAATAATTAACTAATGTAGACCTTAAGTCTGCAAAGTCTTTATTTACATATTTTATATCTCTTGCTTGTGCCATTATCCAAAGTTAATTTCTAAATCATCTGATACCCCTTGTTGAGGTATTGAATATTTAATTATTACTCTAACTGTGTTAGAGTTTTCTAATCTTAATACATCTATTCTATCTAATCTTACTGAAGGGAATTGGGATTCTAATTTAGAACTAATATGGTCTTCAACTCCTTCTAAAGTATTATTTACAATTTGTTCAAATAAAAATTTTCTTAAACCACCCCCAAAAAGAGGATTATCAAGCCTTTCTCCAGGCTCAGTTAAAAAATAATTTATTATATTATTCTTTAAAGAAGCTGTACTTGTAAAATTACTCGTAAAAACTTGAGGTTGGGAAAAAGGTAAATTAACCCCTACCCCAACGTTTGGTTGGAAATCCGTTGCAGGTATTATACGAGGGTTAAATGCCATTATTTTTTATTCATTAATCCCATAATTTGATCTAAACCTACATTACCTTCAGGTAATTTAGCACCTTCTCCTGATGTATTCATACCAGGTTGGACTTGTAAATTTCCTCCAAATCCTTGAGCTTGGGTAGAGTTAAAACTTAATGTGTCTTGACCGGGTTTCATTCCATCTAAGACTCCCATCATATTTTCTTTTAATTTAGCTTTATCAGTTTCTGGGAGGGGTTGTGGTTGAGATTGAACGGGGTTATTTCCTGTTACTACAGTTTTGGGTGAGCGAACTGCTTCAAGTAGAATATCTTTTAATTCTTCTTGGATAGCTGCTTTCACTTCTTCTCTAATTACTTTTCTTAATTCGTTTAATTTCATGATTATAAATATTGGTTTAATACGCTTTTAAATCGTCTCTGTCAATAATAAATTTAAGTTCGTCAATTAATACTTGAGGATTTGATGCAAATGAATATTCTGTTGATATCATTATAATTCCAGATCTATTTTTTCCTACTGCTCTATTTTGATCTACTGTATCAGTAAATGGTCTAGTTTCGATTTCTAAAATAAACCCTTTATAAGTACCATCATTCTCAGATGCTTCAGCTATTAATTCATTATCATATATAGAGTTAATTGAATCCGATATTCCTGTTAGGTTAGCATTAGGATTACATAATGTAATTAATATATCTAATTTATCAAGTAAATCTACACATCGTACAATTGTATTTTGTACAGTAGCGAATGCTGGAGATACTTGGGCTGCTGTGATTTTTAAAGGTGGTAAATTAGGGGTACCATCAGCTTTAAATGTTACTGTATCTGCTATAGTATTTATATCATTAACAACTGATACAACAGCACCTGGGATTAGGGGAATAGCTTTAGCGGCCTGGTTAATACCAAAACTTGCTCCTTTTAATATTTTAATAATATTTTCTAATATTCCAGCAAATGAGGCCCCAAAATTAACACCAATAGTAAATGAATCTAAAATTTTACCTGTGTTGTTAAGATAATCTACTGCGTTGTTTCGTTTTGCTATAATTTGAGGTAATTGAACATTACAAAATTCTTCTTTAAGTTGTTCTTTTAGTTCATCTATATTGTCACTTTCTTCTTCTAATGCTGCTTCTAATTTATCTATACCATATTCTTTAATAAGATTAAAGGCTAATGGAATAACAAATTTAGATAATTTTTGAGATTGTTTTAAAACTAAAGAACCTAATTTTTGTAAACCTTTAGGTTTTTGATCCTCAGCTACAGCATTATTAATACCCTCTATATCAGTTGAAGTTAACTCTGATTGTTCAACTCTATCTTTTTTGAGTTGTTCTTTTTGTTTTCTCTGTTCTACTACAACCTCAGGTTTTGGAGTAGGTTGAGGGGGTGGGGGTGAGGAAACTTCAATCGAAGGTTGAATATTAAGGCTACCTCTAAATTTAGATTCTATAGTATAAACTTCAACATCAAAAGTTATTAATCCATTATCTTCTTCGTCGTAATATATATCATCTGCTATTTGTTGATATTCTCTATCAAAAGAAGCAAAAGCATTTTGTTGATCTCTATTAATAGCTTCAGTTAAACCATATTCTTCTATTTTTCTTAAACTAGGACCGGTTACAGGAACTACATAAGAATAACGTTTTCCATTTTTATTTGCTGCTACTACGTAAAGACTTCTATAGATAATTTCATTACCTAATCTAGTTTCTTCTGTCTCTAAAAATGAAACTCTAATAATGGTATTTACAGCATCATTTAATACAGCAGCATTAGTACCTTCAAGAGATTGTAATGTAAGTAAATCTAAAGCCATTATACTGTTTTTGTAGTGTTAGACAATATATTAGATAATTCAGCTTTATAACCTCCTATTTTATCGTTAATAGCTTGAGCTACTAAATTTGTAGGTCCTATAGGAGTACCTACAGGCACACCTAGTTGATTTTGAAGAGCCCCAGTTAAAAAACTTAAATCATTTAATATCTTAGTTAATAGATCTACCAAATCATTTCCTAAAACCACGGGTTGAGCAGTTTCTATACCACCAAGATATAACTCCGGTGTCTGTATTACGGTTTGAGTGGCTGCATCTATATTAACAGATTCTACAGTATTTAAATTAATACTTTTTTTAGAAGATAATAAGATATGATCCTGAGTAGAGTTAAATAACAATCTACCTGAATTTAAGATAATTTGTTCTCCGTTATATTGATTTGGGGTTGTTGGAGGGGTAGTATAGGAAAGGTAACTATTTTGGGAAGATACTTCAATAGGTATTTGTTGAGTTGAAGTAAAATAAGCAGAAGACCCATCTAAATTAATATCTTCAGTGATAGAATTAAATGTAGGTTGTTCTGTGTGTTTTTTATTAGTTAAAATGGTAATAGGATCTCCTATACTACCACTAGTGGACCAATTATTTTGTACAGGGACAATTCCATTAGGTACAGTATTACCAAATCTAAGTGAATTCCCAAATCTACCATCTATAATATAATCCCCTTCATAAGGGAATGTAGGATTTGAAATATTATCTTCATTGAAATATAGTCCAGGTTTAAACGTTGTATTACCTGTTTCTAATGATTTATTAGGATTTCCAGTTTGTTCAACTTCTTGATAACTTTTACCTTGAGAATTAGATGTTACTTTAGTTGTTGGGTAAGGAATTGGGTTTGTTTGATTACTATTCCAAAGATTTAAAGGAGATAAATAATAAAAAGTTAAATTATTAAAATTATTTTTGTACTCTTTATTTGCTAAACCTATAATTAATACAGTTTCATTAACTAAAGGATAATTTTTTAAATTTGGAAAAAAAGGTAATACTCCATTTATAACATCACTTCCCCCTAATTGTACTTCTTGTAATAGTTGTACTGAAGATGTACCATTTGATGAAGTTCCTGATTGGTCTATGTTTAAAATTCTAGCCGATAAAACTTTCCCTTCAAGTTGTCTTAATATATCTTGATTAGAAAAATTATTATTATTACCCTGTCGTTTATATTGGGCTTGACCTGATTTTAAAGTAGCCATATTTTACTTAGTTTGGAGTTTTTCCATTTCCTCAAGTAATTGAGCTTTTTCCTCATCACTGATACCTAAACCACCATCTTCACTAGTAGAATTTAAAGCACGTTGAACTAACGTAGCCATTTTAATTAGTGCGTCGTCATTTTTAACACCAATCTCCATGTATTCTTTAATAAGTGGTACAATAAGTGTAGCATCACCAATATCGGAAACCATTGGTTTTAATTCGGATATAAGCGCGGTTACTTGTGCTTCGCGGCGCTTTTGGTTATTATAGATTTCCTCAAGTAAATCCGAGAATTTCTTATTACCAAATACTGTTTTTTCGAATTGTTGACTCATATTTATAGTGTTTATTCATGTATAAATATAACCTTATTCGAATTCTACATATCCGTTTTCGAGATAAAAAATATAATTATCCTTAAATATAGCGTATAGCTGATTTGCTATTTTAGTAATTTTGGGGGTTTTAACATCTACCATCTCACGAATGTAGATATAAAGTGCTTTTTTATTAAAAACATCTATATTTTCTCTTTTACGAAATAATTCTAAGATAGCATCTGCTATTTCAGCATCCTTTTTCTTTGGAAATAATTTAAATATATTTTCAGTGCAATATTCTACAAATTCATCTATGTATTTTGATAATGGATCTTTATTAGAATCTGGGTCATCCATGCTATAGGTATGAGTATCATCTTTAAATAACTCATCTACTGGGGCCTTGTGTACGCGTTTTTTATAATTCTTTTGGTTTTGTAGAATTAAATATCGTTTAGCAATGGTTCCAAAATAGGAATATGCTTTAGCCCCTCTTGTAGGATCAAATAAGTGAATTTTAGATAATAAAAAACAAATTACTTCATGTTGTAAATGTTCAATCTCATCTACCTCAGTATAATAAAATTTAAAAGTGTGAATGATATTTTCCGTTAATTTAAAAAACGGATAATGAATTTCATTTTGGTATATTTTACTTTTTACATCGGTATCAGAAGTGCCATTGTATAATACAATAGCATCTTCTGTTTCTTGGGTAAAGTAGTTTTTACTCTTAGGTCTTCGGGTTTTCTTTATAGCCATAGGGTTATCAAAGCTTCTTAAGCTGGAAGTCGTTTAAGATATCTTGTAACCCTTTTATTTGTTGAAAGAAAAAACCTACCTCATCATCTGATTCAAATGTACCACGTGAATCAATTTGTTTGAGTTTTTCGTCTGAAACCTCTATTACTCGCGATAATTTATCTAGGTAATCTAGATAACCTGCGAGGATATCTTCTTGTTTTTCAAATTTACGGAGAAGATTATATGTAGTATACCCTAGGGCAAGTACTAAAACTGATAAGATAATAATAGCAATAATCATAAGTTATCTAATAAATTTTTTAAACCTTCACTTTTTATAGAACCAAGAGCTTTTTGCTGCTTAGTAGCACCTTTCGGCTTGTCTGTTAAGGTAAAATTCTTATCTTGCCCCTCCACGTTACCTTTTAACTTAGGTAACCATTCTCTTTCGAATTCAATACGTGCAGCCATCAAATCAGCCTGGTGTAGTATAAATGGTAGCGAAGTACGTGGTTTTTGTTCGGGCATATACGCTTTCAAATATTTCTCATTGGCTACGTCGTATAAACCATCATGCGTTTGTATCGCGAGCATTTCATTAAAAGTATATATTACACCATGTGACTGGAGCATAAATAAACCACGATCTGGGACAGATGAGAATGGGACTTTAGTGTTGAATTTATAATCTTCACCTAATTTTTCACGTCTCCACTTGTCATCCTGGGGGATATATGATTCATGATTCTCATCTCCCATCTTCCCTAAATCATGGTTAATAGCAGAAAAAACAAGTTCTTCAGTAGTGAAGGTAGTCATATCACATCCTTCTTCCCCCCACAATTTGGCTTGCTTTAGAGCACAACGTACAACACGATTTACGTGTTCAACATACCCCCCAGGAAAGGAATTGTGATATTCCTTCTTGTGAGCGGCAGGCATTAACATAACACGTTCTTGATACTTATTATAGAAATCAAGAAGTGCTTGTTTACGATCTCCCGTGATGTGGTTTTCGATATTGGAAATAAAGATATCCCAATTCTCTTGGATTTGTTCTGCTGTTAGTTTCATAACTTTTATTTTATATTAACGTCCGTATGCGTCTTTACCTTCTCTTTCAATCATCGTAGCCATATCTCCTAACTGTTCATGGATATCATCTAGTAACTTATCAAGATCTTGAACAGTAGTACCTTGACGAGTTGCCATCACACGGATTGTTTTAAGCTTTCCATCAATACGGGCTAACTTTTGTTTGAATAAATCTCTATTTCTCATTTTATTTTATTTAAATTATATCTCGGGAGACGTCGCGAAACATCACATCCCTCTCTCTCTCCCTCTTTCCTTTCCTCTGTATCTCAAATATACTAAAAAGAATTTAGGGGATCACGTTTAATTTTAGAAAATCTCGAACTTTTTTGATATGAGCACATTTTTCATATGCTTCTCTTTCTTCCCAAAATGACATAGCTAAATCACATGCGGTGATAGTATAATCATCTGCGAAAATTCTAGCAGCATCCTTACCTTGTTCTGAAGTAGGATCATAATCTTTGAGATATACCCAAGCTCTTGTATGTGTGACAAATTCACTTGCATCACCATCAAAATCGATTTTATCAGCTAAATCAGGCATCATTTCTAGGAATTTATCCATCCTACTTTCCATATTTTTTTGATTCCAAATAATCTTTTTAAACATACCCAATTTGAATGTTTGGGTTTTTTGGAGTTCAACAAAAATATCCCCTTCTTCATCTTTAGGAAGTTCAAAAACACTAAAAAGTCTTTCGGGATCTATCATTATATACCTGTTTCTACTTCAACTTTACCATTCTTCCAGATAATCATTTTAGTTAAATACCAATCATCTGAGTAGGTGAATTCAATTCTACCTTTAAGTAACTTTACAACATCAAGCCCATATTCATCCATCCAATCGTGTACTTCTTGTTTTGAAAAAGTACCTTCTGCATAGTATAAATGAGCAATCGAAGCGTATTCTTTAATTTGCTGTTGTGTTTTCACGTGTATAAATATATGAAATTGTTACGTCGCTACCTGCTGTGGTTGTTGTATAATATTGCATAATATTGCGTTAAATATGGAAATAAATGGGGAGTCCTCGACGGGTTATTTAATTAGTATTGGCGAGATTGTATTCTCTTTATATCAAAATCCGAATAGATTTTGCTTTCTAGTTTATCAACTCTAGAATCAGTATGTCGAACAAGATTTTGTTCATTTTCTGTGATTCTAGAATGTAACTCTTGTCGAGCTATTTCATTATCTTTATAGATATCAGCAAATACCCTTTCAGTACTGCTTACGTAATTGTCAAAGTCTCTTTTTAGAGTTTTGAACGCCATATAATTCACAGACGTAATCGCAACCATCATAATAGCAATGACTGCAAGAACACCTAAAATAAATGATGTTATTTCCATAGTTTTTTTAGTATTAATGTCAAAGAACTCCCCTTTATTGCTTAATATACATAATAATCACGTACAATCCAAATTACTTTAATATTTATAATAAAATATATTTTTAAATGGCAACATCAAGACAATTTACTTATGGTGGTACAGAGGCAGCACCTTCAGGTACTACTAAAACAGGTAGTTTATGGGTAGGTACACCAAATTCCCCAGAAAGATATGATTTAAATTATGGAGGTAAAATTTGGTGGATGGGACCTGATGAAGATAATACTTACATTATTGGAAAAGATGTCCCAACCTCAGATTGGCCTGCTAAGGGTGATATTCCACCCTATCCTCACTATTCAGGAAGTGTGAGATTTTGGTCTTCATTTGGTGATAGTGAAGGTGAGTTTGTTGCTAGAGTAAATTCCCTCCCTGCTAGACTGGGACAAATTCCTTTTGATGATGGAACACAATGTGCTACCTGGTTAGCTGATAATGGGTATTGGACTAATTGGGAATCACCAATACCAGGTCAATATTTTGCTACTTTTAGATTACATAATGGGCCAGGTTCTGGGAATTATAGTGAACCTTATTTAGATTACTCTCCTTCAGAAGATAAAATGGTTGGGTGGAATGAAGATATGTCTAATACTAGGAGTAATGGTGTATGGGATGATATTTCTAATATATCTCAAAATGATTTATATATTGTAAGTGAAAGTAGCCAATACCTCCCTTCTTCAGCAAATTCAGGTACAGGAATGATGTGTTTTGATGGAAGTAATGGTTATTTAAATACAGGTACTCATTTAGTAAAATATAATATGAGTACTAATACTGCTACTTCAAAAGTAAGTACAGTACATGGAGCTGCTAGTAACCAAAAGAGAAGACCTATATTTGAACCTAGTACAGATAAGGTATTTATTCCTTTTGGTCAATATGTTGATGTATTTGATACTGCTACTTTAGCTTATTCAGACTCTATTAATATGGCTGTCCCTTCTGGAGGTAACAATAATGCAGCTGGGGTAGGATTAGTAAATACGGATGATAATGAAGTATTATTTGCTGATAGTAGTGGTTTTACTATATTTAACCCTGATACCCTTGCTGTTATAGCCACAGGTACTATTTCCGGTGGGGGAAGTCTAACAAATGGGAGATATAACCCATCTACAGGTAAGTATTATATAGGTGGTAAGGGTTCAAATGGTAAACCCAAAATTGTAGTTATAGATGCTTCAAATAATACATCAACCACAATAACTATAGCAGAAAGTGGTGGTGCTAATAATAATACTTCTACAAGTATAGCATTAGATACAGTTCGTAATTTTATTTGGTGTATGAATGATGATAGAAAAATTGCATCACTAGATTGTTCTGATAATAGTCTAACCCATTATAATACGACATTTGCAGGTACCAATTTTGCTGTTATGCCTTATGTCCTTAATGATAAATTATTTATAGGAACTCAAGTTGATAATAACTCCGGAAAAGTATATAAACTTACAACGGTAATTAATAATGGATAAAAAAGAGGGAGCATAAGCCCCCCTCTTTACAGCCTCAACTGAGTGTACACCTGACTGCGAATTGAGCGAAAGACCGGATTCGAACCGGCGACCCTGACCTTGGCAAGGTCATGCTCTACCAACTGAGCTACTTTCGCAAAATGCTCACCCTAAGCGCCCTGATCTTACGAGAAGGGGGGTGAGCTGTGCGGAGAGGGTGAGATTCGAACTCACGGAACCTTGCAGTTCGCCAGTTTTCAAGACTGGTGCATTCGACCACTCTGCCACCTCTCCGTTTGATGTAAATATAATATAAAAATATCTACACGCCAACTTACTTTCTAGTGAACCCGACAGGATTCGAACCTGTGACCGTCTGCTTAGAAGGCAGATGCTCTATCCAGCTGAGCTACGAGTCCATATGAAGGTGGGCATTTGCAACTACCCACCTTCGTAAAATACACACCCTAAGCGCCCTGTTCTAACGGGAAGGGGGATGTGTTATATTCGAGAGGCTTCACCTTTATAGCGCGCTTTCAGCATCAAGGTCCCTACCTAAGCAATCCGTCGATTGTTAACCCTAGGGTTTTACGTTTTACTCCTCTCCTTAGTGCCCCGGGCCGGGATCGAACCGGCACGGACATTACTGTCCACAGGATTTTAAGTCCGGCGTGTCTACCAATTCCACCACCGGGGCATACTTTAAAACGGTAATCTTTCTTCTTCTATATCAATACCATTTTCTTCAAGATATGTTTCAATAGTTGTAGCTAATTTTTGAAGTTCTTCAAATCTATTTTCTACATTAGTTTGATTTGGGTTATCTGGATGGTATTCCCATAGGATTGAAATCTCATTTTCAACATCCATCAATTTATTTAGCATATCTGCTTGTTCTACAGTCATATCTCTTTCTTTTATCTAAATATACGAAAAATATTTTACTTAGCCCACTCATTTAACCCAATTTCTAAAGCAAGTTTAGGGGAAGCATAAGAATGTTCTTGCATAGTTTTAAGAGCTTCAAAAATAATTTCAACTCTCATATCATCATTTGCAATCATTTCTACTAAGTTAGCAAAATCTTGGTCCATTTCTTGATAATCCATAGTTTTTAATTTAAAGATGGTGTATATGTGTTTTCTAAAAAATCGCTATATTCGTCGTTAAAATCTTCAAGCATATCAGCTAGTGCATCGCTATAGCCCTGCATGTATATGCGCTCATTTTCCGTGTATTCCCGCGAAGGCATCAACGTCTCCATTTGATTATCTGCGAGAGTCTGTTGGAGTAAATCTTTAAAGTTCTTCATTTTGTCTTTCTTTAGCATTTAAACGAAGTTGACCTAAACATAGACCAAAAATAAAAGCATAAAATACCCCTGCTAATCCTCCAGTAATAAGAGTTAGTATAAGTGTACCCACTGCTGTAATGTGTAAAAGATGATTTTGGAATCTAATTTTCATAACCTTTATTTTGTGGCTCTCGCCTTATTCAACACCGTGAATATACGACTAAAGATACCGTTCTCCAAGTTCTGTAACGGTTTTCTTTGCTTCTTCTAAAGAGATCTGGAAGAATTCACGGTTGTTATTTAATCTATTAGCCTCTAATTTATGGTGTACTTCTTGCTCCAAACCAAACCCATCATAACAGTGAAAAGCCCATTCTACTTTATAAGGTAAAGCTACACCCGTAGCATTTGAGATTTGCTTAGCACGTTCATCAGGTGTATTTTTGGTATAACCAATTTTATAAAGGTTAGGTTGTGTAGGGTTTGATAGAATATAAACCCAAGAATCATAATCCCCACCTCTATTAGCATACATATCTGTTTTACGGGCAGTATAATATGTAACAGTTTCCCAACCATCACCCTTAGGTGAAGGTGTTAAAGTAAAATGAGGACAATCTTGAACAGTTTTATTTGTAAAATCATCATCAAGTGAGATGTACTGTTTTGCTTGTTCTAATGTAATGCGTTCCATAACTCTAATTTAAAAAAAACTCGACTCTTCTTCTCAGATAAGTCAATATCCATACATACGTATATACGTTTACGATACAATATTTGTTGTAGAAAGGTCGTATAAACGATCAAAATATTTTACCTCCTTTACAAATTCAGAACCGATGACTCTTCCTTCATATTCCTTCCCAACTACTATAAATGTAGCCTCGCTCCATTGTATAGCATTTTGGAGTGCTTCATCCGAACCAAATTCTACTACTTCATCTACATAACGAATAGCCTCCATAACGGCTTTACGGTGTAATAATGAATTAATTGGGCGGGTAGGCCCTTTAGATGATTGGACACGTTCATCGGTATCTAATCCAACTACTAAACGATCACCAACTGATCGAGCATATTTTAATAACTCAATATGACCAGCATGCACTACATCGAAACACCCATTCACCCATATAGTAGTTTTGGGTTTTGTGATCTGGGAAATTTCGGGCGTATTATCACCCTCCATCTCCCTAATCACTTTATTCGCTATACCACCCTTTCCTTTATACATAGCTAAGGGCTAATTGGTATAATTCTTGGTTAACTTGTGTATCTTGACGGAAGTTCTTAATCTTACGTGCTTTACGAACTTTTCCACTCACACCATATACATCAAACATACCGTGAATAATCTTTTCCTGGATTACATTATACACGCTCCACATATCATTACCATTATCCTCCTTACGGGTTGGATTTAGTAACTCAACAATATCATCCGAAGTGTATTTTGAAATTTCTTTCTCACTTAAACGTGTTGCGAGAGCTTCTTTGGCAAATTTAATTTGCTCTTGCTCACTTAATTCCTTAGCTTTAAGCTTATTCATACACTCAACAGTTAATGGAAGTTTTTCAACAATCTCCTTAATTACTGTTTTTAGTTCTGCTAAATCATAACCCATATGACGGATTTTCATATTAGCAAACTCTGCATCTGCAATTACCAAACCATTTGAACAAACCAAACGGTACAAACCTGCTTGGAACTGGAATGAATTTTTACCATCATGAGAATTAGTCATCAAAATTCGTGGCATAACGGTATCTCCGTCTTTTCCCGTAATGGTAATATCATCATTCCCAAACACCACCATGTGTTTTTGGTAACCCGCATTTTTACGAGCATTAACTTGTTTTGCATCAACTACTCCCCACCCTAATGAAGCCATATCATCAATCACCTTTTCGGTTGGAATGTGAACGTAATGTTTTGAAGTTGAGCTGGAATCGGCTTTCTCTGTGAATACAGATGGAGCGATTTCGCGGATTGCATCCTTTGTAAGGAACTCATTTTTTGAACTGTCGTAAGAAAACATCATAACTTTTATTATTTAATTAATAACTGGGCTCTCACCCCATTTACAGTGTAAATATACGAAACATCTCCCGGGGAGCCAAATTTTCCTACACAGGAAGCTTACCACCCATTTATATCTTCCTCAGTCATCCAATTTCTTATTTCAGATTCTGAATACCTCCATTCGTTACATTCATTAGAAGTATTCCAAATTTGTTCTGGGTTTTCTACTATATAGGAATCTGGGGTATGGATTACACATTTAGTTTTATCTAAATTCCATGCTGGACCATGATCTAAATTAGAAGCATGTTCATTATCGTATTGGGATTTTGTAATTAAATAGTAGGGCATAATTATTTATTTAAAGATGTTCCTCCATGTACGAACCTAGTTCCCCCTGTAATAGTTGGGGACCAATACCCAGCTACATCATCGGCGGGTTGTGAGGCACGGTCAAAACTGACTTGGGTTTGTGTTACTGATATTGTTGGGAGATTTGAATTGTTTCGTATTACACCACTATTATATAAATTACTAACACTAGTACTATTTAAAACAGTCTCAAAATATTTCCATTCATCTATACTAAACTCAGCATTATTACCTCCAGGAGCTTGATCAGCTAAATCCATTAAATACATAGACCCAGGAGTAAAAGATGTTCTTCCTTGATTGGGGGCAGCTGCTTGAACAGTTATTTCAGAAGCGTTCCAATACATCTTAAAGGCTGCTGCTGGAGTTGATTGAGAGGCATCATATGTTACAGTTATCATAGTCCAGCCATCACTATTAGTATTTCCTCTTTGGCTTGTTGTCCAACCTGTACTAGAATTACTTACACCTGTTACTGATGAATTATCATGTAATGCAAATGCTCTAAGGAAGTTTTGACTATTAGTTCTTAAATTTGCTATAAGTCTATTAAAGCTAGCATTGTATTGGAGGTAAACTCTATATGCTGAGCTAGGAGTAGAGGCAGCAAAAGACCAAAATATACCATTCGCTTTAGTAGTTTGGTTTGTTTTAAGCCAACATACTATACTCCAATCATTATTTGTTAGATTATAACTTCTACTCCAAGAACCACCAATATAATCATTTACTCCATCATTCGAATAATAAGCAGTATTAGCTCCATACCACCAACTTTCCTGAATGTTTTGGTTTGGTGAATATCCTAAATTCTCATAACACGCAGTAAGACTAATATTTGTACTTCCAGCACCAGAAGAAAATGATGAATCACCTATGTCAAATCTAAGTGACATATCTTCACTTGTATTATCTGGGAGTTGTCCGGGGTTTGCCATAATATATTATTTGGTTATAAATATTAACTTAATATAAAAATATTATGAATAAACATCAGTATCATAAAAAGCACTATCATACAACGCATAAGGAATTGGTTGACAATTCCCATTTATAGAAGCACTAATAAATCCCGTAGCTCTAAAATAAACATCCGCACCTATTATATCTACTGCTGGTGTCCATTTTATTTCCGAAACCCCACCTATGGCTGGAACATAAATACCTTGAGTATAATTATCTGTTTGACCACCGTATACATTAGAACCAGAGAAAATACTCCCAGAAAAATATAAAGGAAGAGGTGAATCAGGGTAAGTTCTAGTCTCCATAAACAAATAATTTGAACTTGTACGAGTAGTATCGATCACATCACCATTATCGGCCCGAAAAGAAGAAGGAAGTACTACCTTAGTGAGGCATATTGTATTTTCAACACCAGCGGTGAAGTTTTCTTTAAGAAATGATCCAGTACCAAACAATTCGGTGGGTGAGTAGTTAGATGCCATACGTATATATTTTTATCGATGTACGAAATTTTGTTTAAAAGATAATCTTGATATTCGTGTATAAATATACAAAGGGGTTAAATAGAACTCACGTTTTAATTTATGGTATATAGGTATATACTAAATCGATGGGTAAGGATCGTGTTTGATCTGTTTTTACGTCGAACACCGGGGGTCACCGGTACCCCGCGTATATGGATATCGGCGCACGTGGGATATATATGCGTACATCGTACGGCGTACGCCCGCCCAACGCACTGCCCACATTACGTATACATAAGATATTATATATAACAACTACCCCCACCGATACAGATAAGGTACGTATAGAGATCCCAATACCATATAATTTGGTACTGGGAATGTATGTTGTAAGATCGTTCACCGTGGTTACCACCACCGGTCTACCTACCCACTACTTACTCACCGCCGCTTGTATTAGCACCAGTGCCTCGCTATCACTAATATAGCCCAATTTGTAGCGCGCTATCGCGTCTTCAATGTCAATTATTTTAAATGTGTTCTCGTTTGCCATAACCTATTTGTTTACAATGTTAAGTGCCTCCTCATAAGACAAATTAATACCACGTTCCTCGGCTTTCATCATCTCCAAACGTGCTAAGTGGTGTAACATCATGTCCATAACCTTTATTCTTTTTTTTCAAATTATATCCCGTAGTAACTACTACCTTCACAACAAGAACAAATACCATCCATACAATCTCGTTTAAGTGCTTCTGATTTCTCTTGTTCAAAAATTGCATCATAAACCGCTTGACCTTTTTGGCTATGCCCATTCCATCCATTTAATTGTTGATGCAGTGATTTTTTCTGTGCTGTATACATAACCTATTAATTAAAATTCCATGTTAACAGTACCCATCTCACCCAATGTAATGTCAAGCATAAAATCAAGCTCATCATCGGTGATAAATCCATTGGCATAGCCCTTAAACAAACTATCCATCTCCAACCTTCTGTACTGCGTTAACTTAAACATAACCTTTATTTCTTATTACACCTAAATATACGAACCCCATCTTGGGGAGCCAAATTATGCTGTTATTATTTTACAAATTTAATATCGTGAGGTGTTTGTTCACCAACTGTCTCCCACATGGTACCTTTCATTGCACGTGCGAAACGGGCTTCCATCTCGGCTTGTTCCTTGAGGTAGCGCTCACGGAAAAACTTATAACGCTCATCCAATTTAGCCATTCGGTATTCTGCTGATACGGGGTAATTATACATTTTATTCAGTGTTGCTTTATGTGGTTTCATTCCACGTGCTAACCTAACTGCTACCTTATCAACTAATAATTCAAACTGTGTCATAACCTCATCTCATTTACCCTGTAAATATACGAACGGAGATTACGGTAGCCAAACCCTGTTGCCCATTTCTTACCATTGTTTTTTCCCCTACACGGGTGAACGGTGTTCATATCCGGGTAACGTTGTGAATAGATGTGAACAAAGTCGTGTTCGTATATATTTTTAAAGTAGGAGGGAAAGATTTGGCTCGCAACGAATAGGGGTTAACGGTAGCTGAAATCTAGACCACATAACACACCCATTGTTGTTCA